>Ga0247611_10009434_pt1 | contig 11735 bp, 12 predicted proteins | sample 177DNAGHGhighgp2_FD_192422 | JGI IMG/M metagenome (GOLD analysis project Ga0247611, IMG submission 192422) | Sheep rumen microbial communities from Palmerston North, Manawatu-Wanganui, New Zealand - 1770 DNA GHGhigh gp2 | ecosystem: Host-associated > Mammals > Digestive system > Stomach > Rumen... | reverse complement strand
ATCAGAAGGATTACTTTACGATAGCAAAGGACGTAAAAAAGAGCAAACTCCGTCCGTATATCATGAACTTCTTGAGATTTGAATCAGAAGAGGAACGAGAACTTTGTTCAATGATTCGTCAGCAGAATGTTTTGGTTATCGATGATGTAACAACAAGCGGTTCTACATTAAACGAGGTTCTGCGCACGCTCCGTATTCTCAACGAAGATAATGAAATCACAATCTTCAGCCTTATAGGCCGTAAGGATTTGATGGCAGATTCATTTTGATGATGATGCCTACTAAAAATATCTTTGCAACAAAAAAGAAACGATGACAGAAATGGAGGTTATCCTCGCTCCCCTCAAAAGCGCAGGAAAAAAGAACTTGAACTTGCATTAGACTTTGCTGTTTGATACTCTAGGCATACTCTAGCCATACTCTAGGCATACTCTAGGCATACTCTATGATACTCATTGAGTAAGCTTAGGAGCAGCTTAGAAGCAGGCAAGGAGGAGACAAAGGAGAAGTAAAGCCATGCACGCTATGAGGTTGCGATTCCTTATTTCCACAAGCCTTGTGGAAAAATATTTTTTGTATAAAAGGGTGTGATCGCTATTTCCGAGAATTGCTTCAACGTATGGCAATATAGCAGAAAGACGTGAGAAATGATCATCTCCTCTTCTTTCTGGCTTTAAGGGATTGCAAAGCAGCAGTCGCTTGGTAGCAACCGTATTTCTTCCCTTTACGGTAATCTTTCTTGGCTTGTCTCAGATTTCCCAATTGTTCATTGGCATATCCTCGAAGATAATAGATGTCACCATTATAATAAGATGTCTCCAGAGCTTGGTTTGCAAAGTAGATTGCAGAACTCCATTGGCTATTATGAAAGGCATCTATTGCCTGATTGGCATAGTGCTCAAACAAAGCCTGTTTCCTGGCCTCCACTCTTGCTCTCATTTCAGCATGAGCCAGAGCCATATTCATGGTTTGAGTATCATATAAATCCGTTGTTGGCAACTGTGCCCATGAATCATAAGCATAAACCTGAGCATTGGCATTCAAAGCCATCATGCACAACATTGTTAATACCATCTTCTTCATAACTTGAATAATTTGTAAGTTACCATGACCAGATGGAAGTGTTTTCATTATTGCTACGCTGCTGAGTAGTGGTATTCCCAAACGAATCCGTATAGCTGGAGGAAGAGCCAACGCTTTGTCCATAACTGTCCTTATAGGTCGTGGAAGTGTTTCCGTAGCTGTCAGTATAGGTGCTTGATGTACCTTTTCTTTGGCCATAAGGATCTGAATAAGTTGTTGTGGTGTTTCCGAAACTATCCGTATAGCTCCTATCCGTTCCTGTGGTATTACCATATCGATCACGATGAGTCGTAGTGGTGTTACCATACGAATCAGTATAAGTCGACGAAGTACCGATCGTGTTACCATAACGGTCTCGATGAGTAGTTGTTGTATTTCCGTAACTATCGGTGTACGATGAAGAAGTGCCAGTAGTCTCGCCGTATTGATTGCGGTGTGTACTGGTAGAATTCCCATAACTATCGGTATATCTTGACGATGTACCAACATTGTACTGAGCATTTGCTGCGATGGCGATCATGACAGCCACCATTGTGATCATTAACTTTTTCATAATTGTACTTTTTAAAATTGTTACTACTAATTTGTTGTTCTTTGCCTATTTATACGTCCAAAAGTCATAAGGTAACCACTTATTCGAAATTATTTTCGATTATGATGCAAAAATAGTAAAATTGTCGCCAAAATCCAAGTATTTTCAAATAACAAGCCTTGTGAAAGGTATTTTTTATCTCGATAACTTGCATCTTTCAATATTTCTTCTTATATTTGCAAAGCAAAGTAAAACTATTAATATTGCAAAGTCTATGTCGAGAAATAAGATGTATATCCATTTCATCTCTTTTATCATTTGCATTTTTAGTGGAAACAATTATGTAGATGCTCAAGTAATAGAGAATCCGGTTTTTGACAGAACCGATACTCCAGCATTTCGTGTTGATAAAGTTGAAATTACTAATGATTCTACTTTTGTGTACTGCTCCTATTATGCAGTGGCTGGTTCATGGGCAAATATCTCAGAAGATGCATATTTACGAGATGTAAATAATAATAAGAATTATGCATTATTGAAATGCGAAGGATTACCATTTGCCCCTCGGCAAAAGAATTTCGTAAATGACGAGAGGTGTGAAATTAAACTCTATTTTACGTCAATTAAGAACTTATCAAAATTTGATCTCATAGAAAATCCCAACGCTAAAGCATTCAACGTATATGGTATAAATATTGATACGATCAATTACAAAAAAGAGTACAAAGAATATGAGATCAATAGAATTATATCACAACTTGATTTCTATACTAATTTGGGTAATTATGAGAAGGCGGTGTCTCTTTCAAAAATATTGGTTGATGGTGTAAATTATTTGTATGGACAAAAATCAGAACAAGCATATATTTCTTTATCTCTATTGTCAACTAATTTCTATAATCTAGGTAAAATACGACAAGCTATATTATGTTTAAATAAAGCTATATTGATTGCGAACAGTATTCCTGATTTTGAATTGGCAAAACTAATAGAATCCATGTCTGTTCTTTCTGTCTATTATAATGATATTGGAGATTCTCATAAGGCAATAGACATATTGACCAAATCAATTAAAGACGTGATAAACTTGTATGGAACGGAAAGTGTCGAATATGCAAATGTGTTAAATAAGTTAACAAAGTATTCTAATAATGTTTCTGACTATAGTAATGCTCTTCGATATGCAGAGCAGGCTGTCAATATTATAAAAGAAACAATCGGGGAACAGAATGAATTATATGTTCGATGTCTTTCAAATTATGCTACCACGAAATCAAATCTTGGGGATTATGACAATGCAATTAAAACAAATCTTTTAGGATATAATATCAATTCAACAATTACTAATGTATATAATGTGGACAATGCTCTTTTTTTGGGCAATATTTCATACAATTGCGCAGCTCTTGGAAAATTTGAAGAGGCTATTGAATATGGAAAAAAAGCTTGCTCACTCTATTACTTGAACAATGTGGAAAATGTTTCATATGTATCCTTTTTGAATAATCTATCTCTCTACTATTTTAATTTAGCTAACAAAGAATTAGAGAAGAATAATACAAAAAACTATAACAGTTATCTTCAAGCTGTTATTAATTATTTAGATTCTTCAGAAATTATTGCTGGTCATATTGCCGAGAAAGATGTAGTATTGCCTCAAATAAAAAATAACAAGGCAATGTTCTATTCTTTAAATGGTGATTTTAATTTGGCGATTCAAAGTTTGGAAGATGCTTGTTCTTTATCAGTTGATAAGATGACACTTGAATATGCTCTTTATCTTGAGAATTTATCACTTAATTATTTGTTTTCTGGTAACTATTCAAAAGCATTAGAATTGGAAATAGAAGCAAGTAACATTTTTAATAAAAAGATAAAAAACAACCTTAAATCTGTATCAGAATTTGACATTACTAATTATTGGAAAACCTTAGATGAATGGTTTAATCAGTATTTACCTAAAATTGCCTATTATACAAAAGATAGTCAAGCAATATCTTTATTATATAATGAAACTGCATTGTTTTCAAAAGGTTTTCTTCTTAATACCAATTTAAATATAAAAGATATCATTTTAAATGAAGGTAATGAAAGGAATAATGATTGTGTAAACATAATAAACCAACTAAACTTAGAAATGGATAGTTTGACGTTAATTGAAGATTATGAAAATTCAAAAGAGTATCATAGGATCAAAAATGAAATAATAGAAAAAGAAAATGAGATTATAAGCAATTCAAACGCATATAGTGATTATTTAGATAAAATTACTTGTGAGTGGGTGGATATCAAGAAAAACCTTAAAAGTGGTGAAATTGTTATTGAATTTCTTACTTGCCCTTTAGGATTAACGAATGATAGCATAATATATCTGGCATTGTCTTTAAAGTATGATTATGAATCCCCTCATATGACACCTTTGTTTTTTGCTAATGAAATTGAAAAAGACTCTATATCAGGTAATTACTACAATCTCGTATGGAAACCGCTTGAAGATGAATTAATCGGTGTTTCTGACATTTTTTATTCTCCTATAGGCGTTTTACACAATATTGGTATTGAATATCAAATCAATTCCAAAGGAAAATATGTTTCTGATGAATATAATGTTTATAGACTATCATCTTCACGAGAGTTAATCAATAGAAGTAGAAATAAAACAAGAATCGGGCAAGCCGTATTATTTGGCGGCATTAATTATGATACAGAAAGTCTAGAATCAAATAGAGATATAAACACCTTCTCATCATTGGAGAGAGAAATGGTTGATTCATTAGCTAAACGTGGTGGTTTTGAAAAATTGAATAATACTTATGAAGAGGTACTATTAATTGACTCTTTACTAAAATGTGCGAATGTAGAAACAACCATTTATTCTGGAGATGATGGGTCTGAAGAAAATTTTAAAAAAATATCAAATCAGGAAATAGGTATCTTGCATATATCAACTCATGGAATGCATATTAATCATAACGAACTGAGTCATTTTATTAGTGATAACAATTTTATCTTTCTTAACAATCTCAAAAATGATTATGAGAGATCGGTATTAACTCATTCCTTTTTAGTAATGTCGGGTGGTAATAAATTGTTAAAACGCGATACCATATCTGCGGGCACAAATGATGGAATTTTAACAGCTTTGGAAATCTCGAGAATGAATTTGGTAAACAATCAATTGGTTGTTTTATCTGCATGTCAAACTGCTTTAGGAGATATCGGAAAAGATGGAATATATGGACTTCAGCGCGGTTTTAAGAAAGCTGGTGCCAAAACAATACTAATGAGTCTTGATAAGGTTGATGACGAGGCAACAAAGATTTTAATGGTTGAATTTTATAAGAACCTAATGAATGGAAAAACAAAACATCAATCCCTTATAGAAGCCCAAAACTATTTACGCCAAGTTGATAATGGGAAATATGACAAGCCGGAATACTGGGCTTCGTTTATTATGTTGGATGGATTGAATTGATAATAGAGGGGATTGTCCCCTCTATTAATCCGCTAATCTCGTGGCCTTCCTACACCAAGATAGCCGCAGGGACACACAAAAACAATTTGTTTTACATATTCCCCTGATTCATACTCATACCTGATTTTAGCTTCAACCATGTTTCCACATGTAGGACATGTCTTTTTCATGTTTTTTCCTTTTTATGGGGCATACCTCAAGCCACCATTAAACTTTTCAGTTATTTCGATTGGCTCAGAGGCTCGGTTAGAACCGAAAATAAAAGGAGAAGGAGGTACTTCTCGGGTGCAAAGATACGCAAAAAAAACTTTGGTTGTATCAATTTTCCAGGATTTTTTATTTCTGCTTCAATTTTGTTAGAATAGCTTGGGCTTTAGCAGCAATAGGTGTATCCGGATTATCATTCTCTAACTTTTCTAAGATGGGGATGGCTCTGTCTGTCTGGTCATCTTTGATATAGGCGATAGCGAGATTCATAGCTATGTCATTGGCATAGGCTGAATAGGTGAATTCGGAATCGAGATTTGCGTAGATGGGTTCCAAAGCCTCAATAATAGTACTCATATTTCGTTGTTCCCTTATATTATTAAATAAGGTATAGAGGTTGGCAACGGTTGTGGAATCCAAATCTCCACGTGCGTATTTATCCATGCTATACTCGGTATAATAGGGGGATACCAGAGCTGAGAGTTCGTTATATCGCTTATCCTTTGAATAGCCAAAGAAGATGGCGAAGACGGCTGCAATAGAGGTTGCCCACCATAGGAGAGTACGAGCTCTATTCTTGGAATTATTCTGGATGATAGTTTTCTCTTTCTCAGCGTTTTGGGTGCGAATGCCCTTGATGAGCGATACTGTTGCCAGTACCTGAGCGCGAAGTCCTGGATCAGACTGGATTTCTTGTTTGAAAGCGGTCTCTTCCTCTTCGGTCATCATGCCACGGATGAATGCGTCGATGCGATCATCAATGGACTGCCGAAATATCTCGTTGTTTTTATCCATAGATTTTATTCTTTAATTCGTTGTATTTATCCGTGAACTTCTTTACACATTTGTATTTCTGGGCCTTCACAGAATTGGCATCAGAGAAGCCAAACATATCTGCAATGGTAGATGTGGAGAAGTCATTCCAATAGTAGCCATGCAAAATATTCTTGCAGGTATCAGTCATTGAGGCAATGATATTGTTAACAAGCATCTCCATGCGAATCTTTCTATCCTCTTCCTCAGTGTCCATGCAGAAACCATACAGTTGGTCTATTTTATCATCTCTAACCTCATTATTATTAGTAATCCGACTCTCATCAAGAAGAGGAACCACCTTATTGTTTTTGCTAAGGACCTTCAGTGTCTGATTGATGCATACCTTCATGAAGTAAGTTCCCAAAGAACTGGTAAGACTAGCAAGTTTGCCTTCTTTGACATTAAGATAAATAGCTTTTGATGCTTCTTGATAAATATCTTCAAGATCATCTTCAGAGACAGAATAGTTCTTTCTCAGATATGTCATAACTTTGCCTCTTTCCCCTGAGATAAAGCTATTCCATTCTCGTTCTGTTAAAGGTATCTCTTTTGCCATATTAGAAGCTTGTTTCTGTTACCAGGTTCTGATTACTGGGCCAGTAGCCTCCATTTATGATAGAGGATTTGACACTACTGAGGAAAACATTCGCGTTAATGGATAGAGGCATGGTTTGTAAAGCCAGTGCGATATTATATGAAAGAGGACCATATCGTTTGTCCTCCACTTTTATCTCCATATTCACCTGATCTGGGCGGCATGCTTCAAGATACATTACATTCGACATTTTGGGTGATGCTTCGACCTTGAAGTGGGATTTCTTCTCTGCCGATGGCTTAAACACCTTATTATTATATGTGAAGCCAACCTTTGTCCCCCTAACTGTCTCATCATTAGCCCTTGAGGATGTACCAGCATGACAGGCATCGATAACCACATAGAGGAATCCCGAAGCCCCAATCTTCTCTCTCAATTTCTTAACAAACACATTGAGCTGATCATCCAGTAGATGCTTCTTTCCTTCGTAAGTACCCTTCTTATACAATTTGTAGGCATCAATTGGGACAATTGCCTCGTCCCAACCATCTGTTTCATCACCGTTCAGATCCTCCACAGGCTGGCCATGAGTAGAGAAGTGAAGATAGACGAGATCCCCTTTCTTGGTCTTTTTTATAAATGAGGATAGTTCAGTGATGATATTCTGATAGGTTGCCTGATTGTCAATGAGTGTAGTCAAATAAAAACCTTGTTTTTTCAGGATAGGGCTCAAAAGATTGATATCTTCGACTCCATTAATGTTATTCCACTGATAACCTGTCAGCGATGTATCATAATGGGAGACACCTACCATAAAAGCCCTTTTCCTCTGGGCATTTCCGGCAATTGAAGCCATGATAAAGAGACCTAATATCAGTAGCAATTTTCGTATCATAGAGAAATATTTGTGGCAAATATACAATTTTTTTTTGAAATAGCGGTTACCTTTTCATTTTTTCTAGTATAAAAAGGCAAAGAAACAAAAGTAGTAACAATTTTAAAATCAATCAAAATGAAAAGAGTATTTCTACATTCAAAAAAAGTGATCAGGAATCATTGGTTCATCATCGCCATTGCATGGGCTATTTCTTTCGTCTTTGGAATTGGCATGTTCCTAATCCTTCTTACCTTCTCGCTTGCATTCTCTGCTGATCCAGTAGATGTGAACGATATCCTTGATAACTTTACAGAAGAGCAACTAAAAATCATTTTTGATGAGAAACTCGATAAAGATGTCTGCGATGATGATTACCTGACACTATTGGCTCGCTACCAGAGCTATATTTGCCCTAAGAAGTTGGACAACCTCACAGTCTGGGATGGATCTGATCTGAATGATGATGCTTATATCTACAAATATCAGTTAAACGACAAGAAATTTGATTGGTTTGATATTGATAAGCAGAAAGATATTATCCTACAGCAGATTGACAAGAATAGTGTTCACACTCAAAGAGTTGTTAACTCTAACAGGTCTATGATCTTCCGCTATACATATCGTTACTCTGGTGAGGTGAGAGATGTCGTTATCACCAATTGGGAACTGAGGAATCTTTAATTAGTAACAATTTAATATATACGATTATGGCTCTATTCAATTTATTCAATTCAAAGCAGGTGGCAAATAGTGATGTTACACCTGAAAAAGATAACAATCTTCAGGTTGTTAATGATGAAAGTGAGTCTTCAGTTGAGGAGAAGAAGGATGAAGAAAAGAAGATTATTACAATCACCTGGGGAACAGGAATGCCCATCGATGTTATCTTCAACTTCATTCACAAGAACTTCGAGGAGGAAGGCTTCCAAGATGCACTCGTTAACTCAGACATTACCTATCGCGACACAAAGGAAAAGATTATCCGCACAGATCTTGAGATGCTCTTCAAAAGGATATCGCTTCGTTATAAGAGTGATATCAGGGAGACAAAATACAGGATTGACAATGCTCGTAAGGCATACGCTCTGGCAGCAGCGGCCCAACTTGATTCTCTAAAAGAGACATACGAAGAGCACTTGGCAGAGATTGAGGAGATGCAAGAACTTCTGAACGCTGATGATCCTAAGATGACCACAATGATTGAATCATACCGTAGAGGATTCTTGAAGGGCATCACAGCTGCTACACTAAATTACATTGAAAAGAAATAGAAACAGATACAATTATGAATACTTTATCAGACTTGGGATGCCTCCTTATTGGATGGAACAAAGATATACTGAAAGAATGTGGCGAAGCAAGTCATCGTCAGTATCGTAAACTGCTCTCTGCCCTCTGCATCATGATGCTTCTTTGGGGAACAATAGGATATTGCTTTGCAGAGAGATATGTCAACATCGAATCTACCTTATTCAAGATTGTTGTGTCAATAACGTTTATGTTTATCATCCTTTGTGTGGAGCGTGTGATTATTCTGACTGTTGGAAAAGCTCGCCTGATGACTACGATGAGAGTAATGCTAGCTCTGTGTATGGCTTTCCTCGGGGCTTGTATCTTTGACCAGATCATCTTCCGCAACGACATTCAACAGGCTATTCAGGAACATCGTGAGGACGTTATCAAGGAAACCATTACAAAACGTCTTTTTATCTACGAAAGCGACATCCAGCGAATCACCCATGATATGGATTCATTGAGTAAGGCTACGATAGTTTTAGGAGAGGAACTCCAAGAAAGCCCCACAATTAAAGGTACAAACGTTACATCTCAAGAACAGGTTGTAATGGGTGAAGATGGTACCCCAAAGAAGATAAGAACACAATCTGTCAATACGGTAACAATGGCAAATCCACTTGCAGAACAGTTGAGAGCCAATAATGAGCAGATTCAGATCTATTCGAAACAGTTAGAGCAACTGCGCCAGGATAAGAAGGATATCGCCCAGACGACTACAGCAGAAGTAAGCCAGCGAGCACCCGGATTCATCGAAGAACTGGAAGCAACCTTGAAGGTCGTGTCAAAAAGCCCTGTGTCATTGGTGTTCTATATCGTACTCTTCTGTTTCCTGACATTCCTGGAGCTGTTTGTGCTGACCATCAAGATGGGGGATTGTAAGTGTGACTACGATCTGATAGTAGAGAACCAACTGAAATTAAAGCAGAACCTCATGGATCAGACATCACAAAGTCTGCTCATGACAAAGGCTGCATAGTATTAACAATTTAAAGAATTACAATTATGACAAGAGATTATGATTACGACTCTTACGAAAACGAAGAGTATGAAGACGATTATGAGTGTGGTGGCTATGAAGATAGCTGTGAGTGGACTGAAGAAGACTCTTGGTATGCTCTGACAGACGGTATGTATGGCGATATGCCCAGCAACCCGATAGAGTATGATGCAATGATGGATGCTATGGGATTTTGATTACTTCAATGTTATGGAAAAAGATCTTAAACAAATGATTTCGAAAGAATTGGAGCAGTTTCATTGCTCCATTCTTTTGGACGAAGTGAAGGAAAAAGTACGCAAACTCAAAGCGTATGGTGTTGAGGATGCCGAGATTGTGGCTGCTATGAATGAGGAAGAGTTGTTTCCCCAGCTAGTAGTGACGGAAGATTACAAGGTCGTGCTTGATGATGGGGCCAATACGGAAGTCAATATGGAGCCTTTGGTTAAAGCGGTGTATCTATTGTTCCTTTCACATCCGGAAGGGATTGTACTGAAATGTTTGGCTGACTATCGCAAGGAACTGACAGCCTTATATATTATGTTACGTCCTACAGGACTAACAGATAGGGTATTGCAAAGTATTGAGGATGTGACAAATCCTACACTTAACTCTATTAACGAGAAGTGTACTAGAATTCGGAAAATATTTTCAAAAGTGCTTCCACAAGGAATTGCAAAATACTATGCAATATCAGGTAAAAGAGGGGAAGTCAAAAAGATAGATCTTGTTCGTGCCAATGTGGTATGGAAGTGCAAATTGCCCATTCACAAGGCTTGTGAACAGAAATGATGACATATTGTAAGTATCGTACGTTCAATATCTACTGATAATGTTTGTTTTTGTGGCAAGATTGTTATGAAAAAGTTTATATTTGGGTTGATTGTGTTGGTGGTGATGGCATCACTTGTATTGAGTTTGCCAGGTGAAAAAGATATGGATTATGCGGAGCCTCAAATAAAGAACTCTTTCAAGATGGTATCCGATATCCATAGTTTGAGAAGCGTCGCTGAGATGATATGGGAATTGGGAACGGGAAACAGCGTTGATATTGATGATAGGAATGCTCTGAATCGTTGGCAAGAGCAATGCGAGCAAGCTATGATTCAGTGTTACGATTCGATTCATCCTAATGATAGTATCTCTGATTATCAGAAAGTCAATTCCGTCTTGGATGATCTGGCAAATATTATCCCTGAAGGAATAACCACGATAGAGATGATGAATCATTCCATGATGGTTTATTGCGTGCTGATGTATAAGGTCGTAGCGTACTCTAAGAAAGTCTTGCAGCGAGACAGCACCTTTAAAGACGAGATGAAAGCATGGGATGAACTGTACGTATTGCTGAGTAATTTCTGCATTGGAGTGATTTATTCAGAATGGTATGGGGATAGTTGCTGTGGACCTATGATAGAGGCTGTGCGAAATAATGTCCTTGAAGTAAGGGTTAAGGACCTGCATCGAATAATCCAACTTGAAGGTGGTTTTGATCCTGTAACGGATCAAATGGTTACTTTCAAACGAAACGAACTGAATCAAGCAATGGAACGTGCTTTGAAAACAGTAGATAAGGCTGATGTGTATAAGAGTACCAAGAAGAGCAAAGTAGCTATTCCTGCGGCTCTTGAAAAATGGTATCTTACAAGAGCCAAATACAAAGGATGTACTGCCGTTACCATCGACGATATGAAGGATGCGGTCAATTATTCTTGTTTAGATTCCCCGAAGACCATTTCGCCGGAGTAGGAGATGTGATCGCGCTGGCGGGACTGGATGTCAATGGAGGCGTTGCCGTTGTCGAAGACCTTGATGGTGTATTGATAGATGTCCTCTTCGTTCTTCAGTTCGATATCTATCACACGCGCTCCGTTAGACTGCTGTGTCTCATGATAGCTGCCGATGCGTTCTGAGAAG
>Ga0247611_10009433_pt1 | contig 11736 bp, 10 predicted proteins | sample 177DNAGHGhighgp2_FD_192422 | JGI IMG/M metagenome (GOLD analysis project Ga0247611, IMG submission 192422) | Sheep rumen microbial communities from Palmerston North, Manawatu-Wanganui, New Zealand - 1770 DNA GHGhigh gp2 | ecosystem: Host-associated > Mammals > Digestive system > Stomach > Rumen... | reverse complement strand
AAAAACCAAGTCACATAGAATATAACCTATCAAGATGCCCCAAATGGCCATCAAGACAGGACTTTTTTTCAAAATATTGTCGGAAAACTGTCCCACTTTCACCCAATAAATCATACTGAATCCGACCCCTAAAACCATTCCTATGATATGATATAGGTTGAGATTCTTTTTCAAAAAATCATTCATCGACATAATAGGGAATTATTGTTTGGGTTGATTGATCACCTTTTCATATTGGTACGAAAAAAACTTGTTTTTCACCTGGGAAGCGATATTTTCACGATCCCACCGTACCAAATCATAGTAACTGAAATGACAGTAGGTCATGAAATCCAACAACTCATCGCCTTCCAGTCCCGTCAGCTCATGCACTACCTCCCGGTTGTATTTCTCCTGCACCTGGTCAAGCTCGTCTTCATAGGTGACCATCTCATTGTACAATCGCTGCATCTGCGCTTTGCGATTGTATTTTTCATATAAGAAGGAAATGGGCGACATGGTGGCGGTACCACCCAAAGACAAAATGTTGCCATTCGGGTTCTGACTGTATCTTATGTTCGCTTTGTCCATCTCCGAAAGCTTCACATCCTGCGCCGTCTTGTAATAATCCGGCAATTCCAAGGTGACTATATCTTTCTTGAACCCTTCATAGGATGGATTGATGGCAATGATGCGCACCTCCTTCAACATGGTGGACTTATAGTAGAGAAAAATATCATCCTTGTATTGAAGCACATTCTTGTTAATGATGAAAACCAACTGCCTATATACGGATTTGGAAATGATCAAAGTATCGTTTTCTTTCACAGAGATGGTGAATCTGCCTGATTTATCCGTAAAAACAAATTTTTTTGTGTTGGAGTTATACACACTGGCTCCATCTAGCGGCTGATAAGTCACACCGTCAAAAACCCGGGCGGAATAGGAAACACTTTGGGCATAAGATCCTGTTGCCAAAATCATCAGGAGAGTTAATATAAACGATGCTCTTTTCACGGCGGCAAAGATACTTTTTATTCTCTTATAATTAATGTATGCTTTATATAAAAAAGCAAAACGAATAACTCAGCCTTATATTATGAAAATAGGTTCTTCAAATTTGATTATTTTTGCTGTCTCAGCAGGGGTGTTTTCACAACCCAAAACCATAATTTCTAAATCATTGAATGAGAAAAAATTAAGTTTTATTAACAACTAAAAGTTAATAAAGGAGCGAGTTTTCAGAAAAGTTGAAGTTACGGTTTCATTACTCTGTTGACAAAATTTGATAAAGAAAAATATCAAGAAAAAGGCGGTTTTTTCCACCAATTTTTTCAACGAAAAAAGGGGATGAAAAGTGAGGATTTTTTCAACTAAAAATTTTGAAAACTTTTTTTGGAAATATAAAACCTGTTCAAAATGAAAGGAATAAAATATGCAACAAATACGAATTATTGTTGATTAATATTGATAACTCAAAAAGTCAAGAGAAGCGGTCATTTTTTTATCAACCTATAAACAGCCATAATATATCATTTCTAAAAAATAATGAAAAGATAATAGAGGAAAACTAAAAGAGTTTTTGTGGTGGTGAACTTTTGATTTTTTGTATTTTTGCAGACTTATTTAAATAAAATGGTATGAAAGTAATTATTGCCTCTGACCACGCAGGATATGAATTAAAAGAGAGACTGAAAATCATGTTTTCAGGAAAGTTGGAATTTGAAGATCTGGGTACTTTTTCTGAGGAAAGTGTTGACTATCCGGATTTTGCCCATCCTTTGTCCGAAAAGGTGGCGGGTGGAGAGTTTCCGTATGGGATTCTGATTTGCGGAACAGGCAACGGAATGGCCATGTGTGCCAACAAGCATAAGCATATCAGAGCTGGCCTCTGCTGGAATACGGATATCGCTCGCCTTGTGCGCCAACATAACAATGCCAACATTCTAGTCATGCCAGCGCGTTTTATTGACGAAAAGACTGCCTCTGACATCATGGAGACTTTCTTCAGCACCGATTTCGAAGGCGGCCGTCATCAGCGTCGCGTGGATAAAATTAATTTATAAGGCAATCTGCTGGTTATGAAAGAGATTTCTCAGGATATAAGAGAGTATGCACATTATTACCGTTCTTTGTATTTCAAAGACATGGAAAAGAATGTGCTCGCCCTGGAAGCCGCTATCAATAAAAACGGGTTGACGGTCTCTTGGGCTAACTCGCCAGATAGTTTGTTGGAGCAGGTGCAAGCTCTGCTTCCCAAAAAATCGCATAATAAAGTCTGCATTGATATCAAAGAGAGCCAGAACTTCTTACCTAGCCAGAATAGTTTGAATGAATGTCCGATTTCAGCGCTCAAAAACAGGGAATACAATGTGGATGCGTTGATTATGGATGCAGACTATGCGATCGTGAATGACGGGTCTTTGGTATTTGTAGATAAAGAGGCGCAATCCTGTTTTAATTATGCGGACAATATTATCGTCATTGTGAATGTAGACCAGGTTTTACTTCATCTTTCAGATCTGCCGATTTTTCTGCATATCAAAAACAATCAGGAAAGCGATTTTCCGCATGATGTGAAAATCATCCGCTCCAACCTGACCCAAATTATCCCGGATCCCTTTGTATCTTCGGATACAAAAGGATACAACACCCTTGACATCAATGTGTCTGTTATTATTTATGCTCATAATGTAGGCCCTTTGTTGGAAGATCCTTTCCTCATCAATTCTGTATTCTGCATTCACTGCAACCGATGTAAGGAGGTGTGCCCGGTGGCCAAAACAACGGACAAGGCTCCGATTGAGATTGTAAAGCAAAACTGTCTGGATGAGTATAACAGCACCACCAATATCTTCAAACAAACCACCCTTTGCGGTATGTGTCAAGAGGTTTGTCCAGTCAATATTCCCTTGACTGACCTGCTCACCTACGAGATGAAGATTGTGGAGAGCAATTTCAGCAGTTGGAAAAGCAACTATCTTTTCAAGTTATTCCATAAACGGTCCAAGCTGAATAAAACGAATAATTTCTTTTTATACAGACTATTGATGAAACTTATGTTTGGAAATAATAAGTTGCTTCAAAACTATTTTCTGAAAAATAAGTCTACGTACTTTGCCATTCAGGAAGAAAACAACAACCCGGAAGAGGAGATTACGAATGAAATCATCTAATATTCAAATATTACAGGATAAAATCCACCAATTTTTAAAGCAGTTTTATCTCAATAAGCTGTATAGGGGAATTGTATATCTTATTCTAATTCTTCTTTCGGTGTTTATCTTATTTTCTCTCTTTGAATATTTTTCCTACTCCAACACCGCCGTTCGTACGATGCTGTTTTTCTCTTTCATTGCCTTAAGCCTTGCCACCCTGATCGGCTATATCATTATACCTGTCACTAAAATTTTCGGGCTTGGAAAACAACTGACTCAGGAAGAGATTGCGCATATCATTGGACAACATTTTGAGGAGATAGATGACAAACTCCTCAACCTATTTGAACTGCAAAAGCAAATGGACAATGGGGATTATCAAAGCTATGACCTCTTGGCAGCTGCCATTGACACCAAGATAGAGTCTTTAAAGCCTTTCTCCTTCATTCAGGCCATCCCTTTTGAAAAGACAAAGAAGTTTGCTCGTTTTGCCTTGATTCCTATTCTGCTTTTTGTTCTTCTTTTTGCTTTAAAGAAAGAACTTTTCATCGAGCCAACCCAAAGAATTGTACATTATAGCACTGAATTTGAAAAACCAGCCCCCTATTCTATCTTTGTCACCAATCGCAATATGCGGGCTTTTCAACATGATGATTTCACCGTGCAAATCAAAGTGGAGGGAGATGAAGTGCCAGATGAATTGTTCATCAAATACAAAAATCGTTCCTACAAATGCCATAAGATTTCCAATACGGAATATGACTACGTTTTCTCCAATATTCAGCAAAATGTAGATTTTCAATTGTTTACGGACGAGTTTTCCTCTGTTACCTATACGGTGGAAGTCTTACCGAAACCCGTAACTATCGGATATGAAATGCAGTTGCATTACCCTGCTTATCTGAACAAACCCGACGAGGTTTTGGAAAATATAGGGAATGCCACGGTTCCGGAAGGCACACGGATAGTATGGAAATTTTTCACTAAAAATTCTGATAATCTGATATTTATTGTGGATGGTGAAACCAAAACCATCACTTCGGATAATGATCAGTTCGTTTTTCAGAAGGTGGCTCGGAATTCCTTCTCTTATGCTCTTTTTAACAAAAATTCATATTTCACTAGTCGCGATACGATTTCCGACAATATTACGGTGATTAAAGATCTCTATCCCGAAATCGTGGTGATGAGCCAGCAGGATTCCGCGTATAGTGAGCGATACTATTTCAAGGGCAACATCAAAGACGACTACGGTTTCTCCAAATTGCAGTTTGTTTATGACTTGTATGATGCGGAGGGTCACTTGACCAAACAAAACCAAGTAGTCAATATTGCCGTTCAAAATCATGTCACCCTGCAGGATTTTTACTATTATTTTGACGCCAACTCCTTCGATCTGAAGCCGGGTGAAAAAATCAATTATTATTTTAAAATCTACGATAATGATGGCGTGAACGGTCCTAAGGCAGCCAAATCCACAACCGCGACCTATCGTGTTAAAACCCTCGACGAGATTAATGAGGATTTGGACAAGTCTGAAAAGGAAGTGATGTCTGACTTTTCCAATCTGGTTTCGGAGTCTGCCCAGTTGATGAAGGACATTGAAAAACTGCAAAAGCAGATGATGCAGGAGAAGGAGTTAAGGTGGCAAGACAAGAAAAAACTGGAGCAACTGATGAATCAGTATCAGGATTTGAAAGATGCCATCAACAAGCTTCAGAACCAACAGAAAAACAACCAGGCTATTGAATCGCAATATAAAGATGTTCAGGAAGATATATTAAAGAAACAGCAAGAATTGCAAAAGAGAATGGAGGATGTGTTGTCAGATGAAATGAAACAGATGATGGACAAACTCCAGCAAATGATGAACCAGTCGGTGAAGAAAGATGATGTCCAAAAACAGGTTCAGAAGTTAAAGAACAACACAGAGGATATCAACAAGACCCTTGATCAGCAATTGCAGTTATATAAGCAATTGGAGGTTGAGAAGAAGTTGAATGAAGCGGTTCAAAATCTGCGTAATTTGTCGGAAGAACTGGACAAAAATGCTAAAAATACCGAAATCAAGAGCATTTCCAAAGACCAGGTTCAACAGAAACAGAAGCAGATCCAGGAACAGTATAACGAGGTCAAGAAAGATATTCAGGAACTGCTGAAGATGAACAAAGAATTGGAAGAGCCAACCAAGTTCAAGGACACCCAAGAGCTTCAGCAACAGATTGACAATCAACTACAGCAAAGTTCCCAGAACTTGGACAAAAACAACAGATCCAAGTCTTCTGACAATCAAAAGAAGGCGGCTGAGGACATGGATCGGTTGGCAGACCAGATGGAACAGGATTTCAATGAAAGTGAATTGGAGAGTGTGTCCGAGGACATAGAGACCTTGCGGCAGATTCTGGATAATCTGGTCAAGATTTCCTTCAGTCAGGAGTCTATCATGACCTCCACACAGAAAGTAGCTTCTCGTTCTTCAAAGGCTTCCGATTTGATGTTGGAGCAGTTCCAAGTCAAGAACAATATGGCTCACATTGCTGACTCCTTGAATGCTTTGGCGCGACGTCAGATGTCGGTGAAACCGTTCATCCAGACGGAAGTTTCCAAGATAGAGGATTATTTAAGCACAACTCAGACGGAAATGAATGACCGCAGAATGGCCAATGCTGCCAAAAATCAGCAATTCGCGCTCACATCCATGAATAACCTTGCCCTGATGCTGAACGAATCGTTGCAAGAGATGCAGAAGAAGAAAGAGGAGTGCAAGTCGAAGTGCAACAAGTCTGGCAATGGATCATGCAGTAAGCCAGGCGGGAAGGGAAAGAGCAAGAAGACTTCGGCACGGGAGTTGCAGCAGCAGCTGAACCGTCAGATGGAGGCTTTGAAGAAGAGTATGGAAAAAGACGGTCAGCAGGGTCAGACTGGTCAGCAGCAGCAGATGAGTGAAAAGTTTGCCAAGATGGCCGCCCAGCAGGAGGCCATTCGCAAGATGCTGGAAGATTATAATAACGAGATGAAGTCTGAAAACGGGGTAGGGGACAAGTCGCTGGAGCAGCTCATCAATGACATGAAAAAGACCGAAAAAGAGCTCGTAAACAGGACGCTGACGCAGCAGACCATCCAACGTCAGCAATCCATCACCACGAGGCTTTTAAAGAGCGAGAGAGCCGATATTGAGAAAGAGAAGGATGAGGAGCGCAAGTCCAATGAAGCCAAGTATATTCCGCAGTTGAATCCGCCCAAGGAGTGGAATTTTGATGTGAATCACCAGCAGCAGAATGAGATGTTGCGTTCGGTACCTGCCGAATTGAACCACTACTATAAGGAGAAAGCCAACGAGTATTTTTATAATATTGATTAAAAAGAAGTTATATGATATATTTTGAATTAAACGAGTTAAACAGGGAAAATTTATATCGCAAGTCCCAATCCATGATTGAGTACTTATGCGATAAATATGCGGTTGGCGATCAGCGGGGTGTGATCGAGATGGCCAATCAGAATATCATAGAGCATATTCTTTCTGATTCTGCCGACTTCACGATCGACCTGAATGCCCATGTGGAGAATAATGTGCTGGTGTTTGCCTACTCAGCTGACCAGCCGGTTTTCCGTTTTCTGGAAAATTTGACCCCTGAACTCCAGGAGGACAATGTTTGGTGTGTTTTAATCGATGATTACACGTTAAGTGATGATTTACAATCACTTACGATAAGTTTTTACGTAAAACCTCACCAAACGGTCTCTAAACGCACCTTCCAGCAGGTGATGCAAACCAAAGAAACTTACTTGTAATGAAACACTTTCTTATAACTGTCTTTTGCTCTTTATTTATTGGCTTTCCCCTGTTTGGCCAGTCTTATAGAGCTCTTTTCATTGGCAATAGTTACACCGAAGTGAATAATCTGCCTCAGATGGTTCACGATATCGCTGAATCGATGGGTGACACCCTCATTTTCCAGAGTCATACCCCTGGCGGTTGCACCTTTCAGCAGCATGTGTCCGGAGCTGCTCCCTATATCCAGCAGGGAGGTTGGGACTATGTGGTTTTGCAAGAACAGAGTCAGCTGCCTTCTTTTCCTATCAGCCAGTTCATGAACGAATCTTATCCTTATGCACAGCAGCTGTGCGATATGATTCGCCAATATAATGCCGATTCCCATATTGTTTTTTACATGACTTGGGGCCGGAAAAACGGCGATCAGCAGAATGCCCAATTTTATCCGCCGCTGGGTACCTATGAAGGTATGGATAGCCTTTTGTATGAACGCTACATGATGATGGCCCAAGACAATCAAGCATGGGTCTCCCCGGTCGGCTACGTGTGGCATTATATGCGTGACCATTACCCCGACATTGAATTGTACAGTTCTGATGGAAGTCATCCCTCCCTTATGGGAACCTACATTGCCGCCTGTTGTTTTTACACCGTCTTTTTTCAAAAAGACCCCCGCTTGATTTCTTTCTCCAGCACCTTGGAATCGCAGCAGGCGCAACGGGCCCGAGAGGCTGTATCCCTTTTGGTTTACGACAGCCTGTCGAAATGGTTTGTTACCGCAGACACGGTTCCGACCAGTGACAGTACGTCCATCCAGGATATGGATATTCCCCAAGTCCAGATATTCTACCATAACTCCAACCATAGTCTGGAACTTTCCACTCAGGATCATCAGCCCTTCACCTTGACGGTCACTTCCCTTGAAGGGCGTTTAATGCGTAAATTTGAAGGTAGGGGCGATGATATTGTCTATTTTTTCCCCTTAGACAAACTGGCAGCCAATGTATATGTGGTCACCTATCAAACCCAACGAGGCAAGATCTCTCATAAAATCTACATACCCTAATTATGATCACCTTTTCTTATCTCAGTCCCGTGGTTTTTCCTTGTGATGTTCACCACAAAACCTGGTTGAAAGCGGTCATCCGGGCAGAGGGTTTGCAGCCGGGCGACATCCAATATGTGTTCTGTAACGATCAAGACCTGTTGCAGCGCAATATTCAGTTTCTGAACCATGACACCCTTACGGACATTATTACCTTTGACAATCGGGTAGGGGAGTGTGTGTCGGGAGAGATTTTCATCAGTGTGGATCGTGTCCAAGAAAATGCCGAATCCTTGCATGTCCCTATTGAGGATGAGCGCTTGCGAGTGATGGTTCATGGGGTGCTTCACTTGTGTGGTTATAAGGACAAATTGCCAGAGGAAGCAGTAGTCATGCGTCAGAAAGAGAATCAATATATTGACTTGTTTCACCAAAGTTTTGGCGCATAAATTCCTGATTAGTATAAATTTAAAAACACTGTTTTACGTAAAACATGGTCGAGCGATATGATGTTATAGTAGTGGGTGCGGGTCATGCCGGATGCGAAGCGGCGGTAGCAGCGGCGCGTTTGGGGAGTCGCACATTGCTAGTGACCATGAACCTTGCCCTGGTGGCGCAGATGTCTTGTAACCCCGCTATGGGTGGGGTGGCCAAAGGACAAATCGTCCGCGAGATTGATGCCCTTGGGGGAATGTCGGGAGTGGTAACCGATCAAGCAACCATCCAATTCAGGATGTTGGGACGATCCAAAGGACCGGCCATGTGGAGTCCGCGCGCCCAATGCGATAAGGCCCAATTCTCCCTCCTCTGGCTTTCGGAGCTTCAGCGAACTCCCAATCTTTATCTCCGTCAGGATACCGTCACCCAACTTCTCTTTGACCATGATTGTGCAGTGGGTGTTGTTACCCAATTGGGAAAAACCCTCTATGCTTCTAAGATTATTCTCACGAATGGCACTTTCCTCAATGGTCGAATCCATGTGGGAGAGGTCAATTTTGCCGGTGGCCGTATCGGCGAGTCTGCCTCTTTTTCCCTTTCCGATCAACTTAAGGAACGGGGAGTGGATACCAAAAAGCTGAAAACAGGCACCCCTGTCAGAATTGACGGACGCACTATTCAGTTCTCCCGTATGGAAGAACAACCCGGTGATCCTGATCCGCAAACCTTCTCCTTTACACCCACCGCTCCGGTTTCTGACCAACTTAGTTGTTGGATTACCTATACCAATTCCCGGGTACACGAGATTCTGCAAACTGGCTTTGAAAAGTCTCCGCTTTTTCAAGGACGAATCCAAGGCGTCGGACCTCGTTATTGTCCCTCTATCGAGGACAAGATCGTGCGTTTTGCCGACAAAGACCATCACCAACTTTTCCTTGAACCGGAAGGTCGCCATACAACCGAATATTATCTCAACGGCTTCTCTTCCTCGCTCCCTGAAGAGGTGCAGATAGAAGCCATGCATCAAATACCGGGTCTGGAAAATGCTGTGATCTATCGACCGGGCTATGCGATCGAGTACGACTATTTTGATCCTACTCAACTCCATTATACGCTCGAATCCAAATGCATTCCAAACCTCTATCTGGCAGGACAAGTTAACGGAACCACCGGTTATGAAGAGGCTGCCTGCCAAGGTCTGATGGCTGGCATCAATGCTCATCTTTCCATTCATGCGAAAGAGCCGTTTATCCTTAAACGTTCCCAAGCCTATATCGGTGTTCTTATCGATGACCTGATCACCAAAGGAGTGCAAGACCCATACCGCATGTTCACCTCCCGTGCAGAGTATAGGATTCTCTTGCGCCAGGATAATGCAGATTATCGGTTATCTCCGCTCGGACATGAACTGGGACTTTTGGATGACGAGCAGTTTGCACGTTTTGAACGTAAATACCAAAACCAGCAACAAATCGAAGAGTATCTCGGAACTCATCTGACCAACCTCGTTGAATATAATCCATTATTGGAGCAAAAGGAATCAGCTCCGCTCATTCATAATGTCAAATTGTCGCAAATACTCCTTCGTCCCCAGATTTCTATCGAGGATATTATGCTGACGGATCATGAATTTTCTCATTTTTTGAACCAGCACGACTTTTCATCGGAGCAAATCAAGAATGTGGAGACCCGCATCAAATATGAAAATTACATCCAAAAAGAAGAGGCCCTTGTTCAGAAATTTTCCCAGCTTGATCACATCAAGATTTCTCCCGATTTCGACTACCGCTCTTTAACCAGCATCTCGAAAGAGGCCCGCGAAAAATTATCCAAGGTTAAACCCCATAATCTGGGTCAAGCTTCCCGCATCAGCGGCGTCAGCCCTTCTGACATTACCGTTTTGATGATATATCTCAATAATAAATCGTAAACCTCTAATAGTTAACTAGTTGAGTTTTATTTTGCCCAATTTCGCCCTTTTTTTATTCCTAACACTTCCCATTCATTTTTTGTAAAATACGGCCGCATTTAACCTCTTTTGATAATATGTCCTTATAATCAAACAGATAGCACAAATGCAGGGTGCTATTTGTTTGTTGAAAGCAAAAAATGGGATTTGAAATAGCCTTGCGAAGGGTAGGCACTCTTAAAGTAGTCTCGCTGGGAATCGAACCCAGATCTAAGGTTTAGGAAACCTTTGTTCTATCCATTGAACTACAAGACCAATGGGCGGCAAAAATAATAAAAATACCGTCGTCACGATTATTTTGTCCAATTCTATTTTTGACCGGCCCATCGCATTATCTTCCATCTTGAGATTTCGTCATACACAGGTTCAAAGCGGTAGTTTTCGTTTCAGTTCCGCTTTGAAAGACCGTGTGATTTTAAAATGGATATCCCCAATACAGCAGGTGTCCCCCCTTTTTATCTGGTCTATCTTTTGAACATTCACGATGGTCTTTTGGTTTATCTTCTGAAAAATGTGATCCGGGAGCTTGTTGATAAAGTACCGCAGCGACTTTCTTCTCTCAAAGCATTCGCCGTTTTCCATAAAGAACCGGATTTTATTGTCCAAAAGTTTGATGTACAGGATCTCCTTCAGCAGAATCCTCACGGCCGCCTCGCTCTTGGTGGCAGGCAGGAAGATGGATTCTTCCGTGAAGATATATCGGGCCAGGGAAGTGCCATAATCTGCCTCCTTTTCGGAAACGGTGTTTTGGTTCTTGTTTCTGGAAGCGTAGTGCGTATGGATTTTGATGATTTTTCCCAATACGGCTTTTAATTGATCCTCCATGTGTTCATAGACCATAACGTCAAAACAACCGCTTTTCATCATCCGTCTCATCCTATTAATATTGATTTTTTTGCAAATTGGAACAATAAATATAGGTTTATGAGCCGTATATAGCACATTCAAATAATCCTCATCGATAAAAAGCAGCACACATTCTCCTTGATTGAGATACTCCAAGGCCTCTTCTGTATCCGCGAGAATCAATACTTGCTTGCAGATGGAAAACTTTGTCAATGAATCTTTTAGCTTAGCAGCTGTCTTTTCTTCTTTTACCAAAACTGATATCAATATCGGCATTTTCATTTCTTATAAATTTTAATAAATCATGAATTAAAAATAATAAAAACATAAATATCGACGAAATCGAGCTCAAAATGGCTAAATATGTATATACATTGAAAAAACAAGCGAAAAATAATTTAAAAATAGCAACAATAAACGCTTTTTTAAGAATGTCAATATTTCCCACATAATCAACTAAAATCAAAACAAAGATGTTTTTTTCATCTGGAAAAAAGTAGAAAGTAGTCGGTTGGACTTATTT
>Ga0247611_10009432_pt1 | contig 11736 bp, 14 predicted proteins | sample 177DNAGHGhighgp2_FD_192422 | JGI IMG/M metagenome (GOLD analysis project Ga0247611, IMG submission 192422) | Sheep rumen microbial communities from Palmerston North, Manawatu-Wanganui, New Zealand - 1770 DNA GHGhigh gp2 | ecosystem: Host-associated > Mammals > Digestive system > Stomach > Rumen... | reverse complement strand
AATCTCTCATTTTGCCGCCCCCTTACTGATAAACTGCTTTTGTTACTGTCTGCTCTACAAATTCGCCCGCTACCTCGTCGTCAAGCTCTATTTTCATTTGGCTTAATGCCGCCTTAAACGCATTTAACATTGTGTTAAACTCATTTTCCGTTGTCGCTTGCTGTGCGGCGTTGGCTCTCTGCCCTACTCCGTTAATATCAAGTACGGCGTTTGCCATTTCTGCCGCTACTCTGCGGATCCATTTTGTATTACGTTCAAGCGGTACTACGGCTTCTGCTCCGTCCTCGCCTATTTCGGCTACTGTCGGTTTATCTACAACCGTACCCGTTGCCAATTTCGGCAAATTCACATTGTCAAGCTTTCCTACGCTAACGCCGGGGATCTTGTTTATAAGGTTAATAGCTCCGTTAATTAAGCCTATGCCTTTATTTATTACATTTTCTATCATTGTAATAACGCCGTTAATACCTTTTTTAACGCTGTCGCTTATTGCGTCGCCTATCTTTGTACCTATTGCACTAAATTTGTCTTTTATCTTAGTCCATAAGCCGCCGAAAAAGTCGCCCCAACCGCTAAATACGTTTTTTACCGCCGTCCACGCACCCTTAAAGGTATCGCTAAACCACGTTTTGACGCTCTTAAACACATTTTTTATTGCCGTCCACTTGTCGCTAAACCATTGTGTAATGCTCTCAAAAGCGTCTGTAACGGCGTTTTTGGCGGCTTTGAATTTATCGCCAAACCATTTTGTTATTGGCTCAAAAATCTTTTTAATTCCCGTCCATAAGCTCTTAAATAGTGTTGTTACGGGCGTTACCAACCCATTTAACAATGAGCTTACAACCGTTGGCAAGGCTTTTATTAAATTCGGTATTACCGATATAAAGCCCGTTACTAACCCCATAAACAAATGGTATGCACCCGCTAAAAGCGTCGGCAAATTCTCTAATAACGTGCTTACAATCGTATCGACAATTAACGGTAACTGCGGTACTAATTGCTCTAACATAAGCGGTATTGCGTCAATTATCGCCATTAAAAATTGAAAAGCTCCGTCAACCAATACGGGCATATACTCTATTAAATAACGGACTATCGTATCTACTATTTCGGGTATTGCCGCAATTAATGGCGGTAAAATCTGCGGTATAGCTTTTACTATTGCCATTAAAAGGTGGATTGCCCCTTGTATTAGCTTCGGTATGCCGTGAATAAGTCCGTTAATTATTGCGTTTATAATCTTAGGCAAAGCCGTTGTTAACGCTTGTATAATTGTTGGTATAGCGTCTATAATCGCCATTAAAAATTGAATAGCCCCGTCAATTAAAGCGGGAATCCCGTCAATAAGTGCTTGCACTATCTGCGGCACTATCTCTACAATTTGTATAACAATTTGCGGTAACGCTGTACCTATTCCCGTTAAAAGCCCGTTGATAATTTCAACGCCCGCCGTTACCAACTGCGGCAAAGCTCCTAAAATGCCTTGCGTTATCTGCGGTATAGCTCCAACTATCGTATTAACAAAGTCGGGCAAAGCGTCAATAACATAACTTAAAAGCGTTGGTAAAGCTTCTGCCGCAAAAGCACTTATAAGCTTACCTATGCCCGCAATAATCGTTTGTACTCTCGGCATAATGTTATTTGCCGCCGTTATTACGCTATCAACAAAGTTATTAACTAACCCGTCAAAGTCTGCGGTATCGTCTGCAATTCCCGTTAAGAGGTTGCCCCACGCTCCTTTCATAGCGTTTACGGATCCCTCAATCGTTTTACTTGCTTCTTTTGCAGTTGTTCCCGCAATTCCCAAACGTTCTTGGGTTTTGTTGATAGCAAGTATTATCTGATCGAAGCTTACGTCGTCAATACTTTTAACGCTGTCCTCTACTACGCCTGCGTCCTTAACAAGTCTAAGCATTTCCTCTTTAGTGCCGCCGTAACCTAATTTAAGGTTGTCAAGCATTGTAAAGTTACCTTTTGCGAAGCCTTGATAAGCGTATTGTATGCTCGCTATATCTGTGCCAAAAGTATTAGCGTTGTCGCTCATATCTTTAATAGCAACGTCCGCTATTTTTGCCGCTTCTTTTGTGTCGCCGCCTAAGCCGCTAATAAGACTTGCTGAAAAGCTCGTTACGGTTTCCATATACTGATTAGCGGTCATTCCTGCGGTTTTATAAGCGTTGTTGGCATAGTCTGTTACGGTGTCCGCACTATCGCCGAAAAGCTTTTCTATGCCGCCCGTTAACTGCTCAAACTCTGCGTAACTGTTAAGGGCGGTTTTGCCTATGCCAACCAAAGCCCCGCCTAACTTTTTTATGCTGCCTATTATTGCTTCACTCGCAATATTGGCTAACGCTCCTTTTAATACGGTAAAGCCGCCATTAGCGGCGTTTTCTGCCGCCTTGTCAACGTCCTTAATTTCTTTTTCGGTGTTATTAAGTGCTTTGTCGGCTTTCCCTGCGGCGGTCTGTGTGTCCTCAATTTCCTTATTAAGCTCATCAATAGCTCGCTCGGTCTTTTTACAGTCCGTTTGTGCGTTAGCAATTTCAACCCGCATTTTTGACATAGACTTAGCGTTAGCGTCCTGTGCCGTACTGCTTTTTTTAACCTCTTGTGCAAGCTGTGTAACTACTGCCTTTTGCTGTTTGTATTCATTTGAGCTTGTACCTAAAGTCTTGCCTATCTGATCAAGCTTTGCCTTTTCGCTCTCATAGGTTTTTACTAAGTCGGCGTGCTTCTTAGAGTTCTTTTCGTACTCAACGCTCATTTTGGCGTATTGAGCTTGTAGGTTGCCTACTTTCTGCTTTTGCAAGTCAAGCTGTGAATTTAAGGTCTTGCTCTTAGCTGATAAAGCCGTTATAGATTTATCGTTTTTATCGAAGCTTGCGTCTGTAAGCTTCATTTGTGCCGTTACTTCTTTTAAGCCCTGCGTAATATTGTTTAATGCCTTTTTATATTCGCTTTCGCCCGTAAGTTTAACCGCACCGCCAAAACTCATTTACTCACCCCCTCGTTAAAACCATTCCTCTTGTTCGTTAGCCTTGTTATAGGCTTCCTCGTAAGTCAAATTTGCGTTTTTAAGTCGCATTTCTAAATCAAAGTCATTTTTATAATGCTGATAAAGTTTATTAAATGTTGTAAGAGTAAGCCGCCCCGTTTCCTTAAAGGTCAACCCTAATTTGCTTTTACCTATGAAATAATAAAAAGTAAAATCAATATACGGATCCGTTTCCTCCTCGTCGGGGACTACTCGTTTTTTTCCGTACTCTGTGTGCTGTCAATAACAGCGGTATTTAAAACTTTCGTGGCATTGTCAAAACCTATTTCCGTTATCATTCTGCCTACTTGTTTAAGAGTAAGGGGCTTTGTGTCCTCGCCCTTTTCCTCGTTGTCTATGTCTATGCCCTCGTTAAGCATAGCCGTAAAGCCAAATATAACGGCTTTTGCGTTTGGCTCGCCGCTTGTAGTGCCGTCGCTCAGATCGCCCCACTTGTCAAGCGTGCCGTATTCGTCCTGTATCTGCTCCATAACATTAAGATTAAATACAAGCTTGTACTCTTTGTTTTTGTATTCAATAGTCTTACTTATGTCTTTCATTTCATTACCTCCGTAAATACAAAAATAAGGGGCGGCTTAATAGCCGCTCCCTTTGTTTAACCGTTGTTCTGTGTGCCCGCTCCTGCGGTTGCTGTACCGAAAAGACTTTCAAGGTATGTTATAGCTTCCTGCTTGGTAGTGAATACCTTTGCGTCGCTCCACTTTCCGTTTGCAAGCGTTGATACTGTGCCCTCAATTTCGGTTGTGCCAAACTCTACGCTTTCGCCCCTTGTGTTGTCCTCCTGCGACGGCTCGCTAAACTTAACCTTGCGGAGAAATTCAACTTTATACTTGTAAACACCGTTTACAACCTTGGTAATAATTCTACCAACTCCAACGTAAGGGGCGGCGTCGTTTGCATTTCTAACAAGCCCGTCCTCCTCGCTGTAAGTGTGCCCTAAAAGGTCTGCCTGCGTCTGTAAGTCGTCGTCGTCAATACCCAACGTAACCGTGCCGCTCTGAAAACTTGTGTCACTCTCGGCAAGTCCATTGTCGGCAAAAAGCTTAGCGTCGTTACTTGTAATTGACACATTACAGTTAATCGCCTTTCCAGGCTTTTTGGCTACGCCATAGGTTGCTTCGCCCTCTGCGTCCTCGGTAAGCTGACCGTACCTAAAATTGTCAAGTCCTATTTTTGCCATAGTTTAATTGCTCCTTTCTATTGCAAAACATAATGTTTTATGATAATAGCCCGTGTCGTCCTCATACATATCGCCGCTATCTCGGCTCGGTTGCCACGTAAAGCCATTATCAATTAAAATACTTTTTACACCCTCAATAATGGGAAAATAATTTCCCTTGCTGTAAATATCAAAGTCGTAATAATCTACATAGTTAATAATTTCGTTGTCCGCACCTAAAACATTGTCAACGTCGGTTTCTTGATACGTAACATAAGCGGTTGCGTCGCCGTCATAACGTAAAAAGCTTACGGGTACTATGAAATTGTTAAAAACCTGTTCTATTAACTCATTCATCTAATAGCCCTCCGCTTAATTCTTTTTGAGCTTTTAACATAGCCTTTTCGATTTGTGCCTTTTTAAAAGACTTTCTAAAAAAAGGTCGCTTACCCATTACGCCCCTATACGCTCCACTGTCCGTATAACGGTTACTCGTTCCGTATTCATACATAGCGGCTACAAAGCCTGCGGGTACGCCCTTATAGGTAACATAACGCTTACCTCCTGCGGGGCGTACCATACTTGTACGATTTCCGCTAAATGGTAAATGCCCGCCTACATAAACTTTTGTATTTATGCCGTCGTCGCTCGGCGTTTTATATGTTACGGACGTTTTAACGTGGCTTGCCAATTCGGGTAAAGGGGCGTTGGCTTTAACGTTCTTTTCTACTACCTCCGCACCCGCTCTTGTCATTCCCCCGAATATTTCCTCGCTATTGTCATATATCTTTTTAATGTCGTCCATTATTTCTTTGGGTAATTCAAGCTTAAATTCAGCCATTAGTGCGTAACCTCTTTTGCTTGTATTTCCAATTCTATATTGGCTTCGTCAACGTTATTAAGATATTGAATAGTATAGGTTTTGCCCCTAAACTCTATTAGCATATCTCTTGTAATTTCGGTTTTCGGGAAGCGTATTGTAAAGTTAGTCAACGCCTTTTCAAAGTCGCTATTATTCTTAATAATAGTCATACCCTTTGTGGTTTTTACACTTGCATAGGGCGTTAAAACAACTTGCTTGGTTTCCGTTGGGAAGCCCTGCGGATCCTTGCCCTTTATAACTGCATAGATTGTTATTTTTCTGTTATACTTGCCCGCATTTTTTACTAACGTCATAGCAAATTTACGCTGTGCATACCTAAGATAGTGTCAACCACTTTGTTAAGGTTTTCGTTATCAACGTATAACGTGCGGTTGTCCCACATATCTTGGCATAGTATTAAAACCACGATAACAAAATCGGGGTACGTGTCTATCTGATCTGCGGTTAAGCCCGTATAACTTGCAATAAAAGACTTTGAAATACTTAATAAATTGTTAAGGGTGTTTGTGTCGTCTGCGGTTAGCTCGTCAAGGCGTATATAGTCCGCTAAATCTTGTACCGTGATTTCGCTAACCATTGTAATATTATTCATTTGTTACCTCCCTTTTGGTCGGCTTGCCTAAACAACAAATAAATACTTAGTCCTGCGACGGCTCGTAAACAAACGGATCTGTGCCGTTGGTTGCTGTTGCAATAAATGTTACCGTCTGCTCTCCCGTGTTAATATAAATCTCGCTATGATAACCCTCATTATCTACGCTAACAAAATACGGGTACACAAAGCTTGTTGTTTTATTATTGCCGTCAACGTTGTCAACTTTAAGCACAATGACTTTGCCGTTATCGGTTGCCGCCGTTACGATTTCTGCGGCTGTCTTTTCGGTTGTAATTTCGCTATTTTCGCCCATTGTGCAATTAACAACAAAAATCGGTGTTTCACCGCTACCGCCGCTCGTTTCAATAATCTGCTCAATAGCGTCTATCATTTCTGCGGTTGTTTCTGTGCCTTTAAGGTCGCTTCTCTTACCGCCGTATTTAACGTAAAGGTCGGCAAGCTCGCCTACAATAGTTTTAGCCATTGGTTAAGTCCTCCTTTTTCTTTGCTGTTTTCTTTTCCTGCGGTTTAATTTCCTCAATATATCCCGCACGGGTAAGGTCGGCTACTACCGCTTTATCGGTAATAGCCTTTACCTCACCTTTACGCATTGAAATTACGCCGCTAAAGCTAATTAAAGCCTTATACATTAGCGGTCAACTCCTTAAGCACTCGCCATTTTAAGGGCGGTGATTTTCTGTGCGTCGTTTACCTTGCTATCAAATTCAAGCCAACCTACAACGCCGATAGCGTGCTGTGTTGCGTACTTCTCACGGAGTACCTCAATATTCATATCCTCGCTAAACTTGGTTGTAAGTCCCGTCATATCGCCGTAATAAATAGCGGTGTTGCCTGCCGCCATATCGGGCATATTGTCCGAAACGTAAATAGGCTTACCCAAAAGGGTTGTACCAAACGGGCTTGTAATGTCGTCCTGCAAAAGGTATCTGCCTACGTCGTCCTTGAGAAGCCTAAGGGCGGTACGGGTTGCGGGTGACATAATCCAAATAGCGTTGTTCTGGAATACGTCTTTAATGTTATCTTTAAGCTGTATAACCTCATCGGCTGTAATAGCTGTCTGTGCCGCCGCTGTCATTGTGTTTGTAAGGTCGCTAAGTCCCGTTACCTTGCCGTCTGTGCCGTTCAAAAGCTCGTTTTCAATAAACCTATGAATATCGTAAGCCATACGGTCAACTACAAAGCCTACAACGTCAAACTGTGAGTTGTTAATAAGGCTACGGGAAATAAGGCTAAGTGTGCCTGCAAGGAAGCCCGTAAGCTCAATAGTGGTAAATGCACCTACGTTACTTGCAAGCTCCTCAAACTCGTTAGCGTAAGCAACGGTAATAGCTGTGTTGCTCTCATCATAATACGGAATTTTAAGGTTGCCCTTAACGTTCATTTTCTGTGAGCGGTCAAGGATCGGGGAAATGTCATAAACCTTTTTAATAATTTCCCTTGCAATAGTGGTAGGAATAAGAACCTGTCCGCTACCCTCGGCGGGTGTAAGGTTGTTTGCTCTCTCGTTAACCTTGCCACGAATAAAAGCGTCAAAATTCTTTCTATCCTCGGCGGCTCTCTGTTCAAGCTCTCTTGTTTCCTGCACTTCCTTTTCAACCTCTACCTCGGTTTTTGCGGGCGGCTCGCCCTTTGCTCCCTCTTTGCCTGCAAAGTCCATAGCGTCAAGGGTGTCCTTAATGTGCTTAACGTTATCTCTAATCTCTGCAAGCTCTGCGGCTTCTGCTTCGGTAAGCTCTCGCTTTTCCATTTTTGCCTTTGTGATTACGCCCTCATATCTCGTCATAAGGTCGTTTTTCTTTTCCATAAGTTCCTTTTCGTACATTTAATTTTCCTCCTTGTTTTCTTTGATAAATTTTTCGTGTACGGAATAGTCTATAATTTTTTCAACAACTTCATTATGTTGTTTAGGCTGTGTTTCCTGCGGATCCTCCCGCTTTTCCTCGGCGGGTGTTTCCTCAATGTTGGTTGTTACCTCGTCTATAAACGGCTCGGCTCTAAACTGCATAGCCCCGCCGCTATCTGCGTCCCTCGCCATAATAAGCGTGCCGTCATAGGCGGGCGTTTTGGTGTTATCAAGTATGCTTACCTCGTCAAGGTCTAAGTCCTCAACGGCTCGGTGTAGCATACCGTCAATTACTCGCTTAATAACGCTACGGTCATAAAAGCCAAAGCTCCACCCTACAAGCTCGTTATTTCTTGCCTTGCGTATAATGTCGGGATCTGATATAACCGCCCTTGCGTGCAAGCCTATATTGTCCTCGGTCAATTCAAGGTTGCCCTGCTTGGTGCTTCCCAACTCTTTATTAGGGTTATGGTTAAGCAATATTTTAACGTCGTCATTACGCTGTAAAGCTTTCTTAAATGCACCTTTGCAAATACGCTCTATAAACTGCCCCATACGTGACCAAAGCGGCTTACTGTCCCGCTCAATAGCGTTAACGTAACCCTCTATCTCTACGCTATCGGCTCTAATGTTAACTTTCATTTACTCACCCCCCTTAACCCTCGGCACTATTTCCGCTCTGCTCAAAAGCGGTGTCAAGTTCCTTGTTTTTTATTAGATTTTGTATGCTTTTGTCGGTTTCGCTTTCTACGCCCGTTTGTACGCCGTCGTTAGGATCCGTCAAGCTGTCCGTATTCGGCGTATAGAATTTATGTGTATTGGTGTCATAAAGCACCGCACCTAAGCCAACGTTTACAACGTCTAAGCCCTCTACATAGTTCATATTTTCGGCTCGGCGTATCTCGTTAAGTGTCATAAAGCCCGTTTCTTTGGCGGTCTTGTACGCATTGTAACGCTCGGTTAAGTTCGCCTTAACAATCTCTTTAACGTCAAACTCAAAAAACAATTTGCCTTTTTCGGTTTCTAAAAGGAAGTCCCTATTTAACGCCGTTTCAAAAGCCTTTACAATCGGGTAAATAGCTTCCTTAAATGTTCGCCAAAAGTCGTTAGGGTAAATATGAAATATAGTGTTAATCTCGTCTTGCAACGTCTTTTTGCTTTCGTTTAACTGCATTTCAACACTATTGTTTGACGCTTCTTGAAATTCAAGCCCGTTGTTAAGCACTACAACGTTTTCCTCGTTGTTGGCGTATAAGTTCCTCCACGCCGCTTTAAGTAAGTTAATTTCGTCTTGCCCTAATTTCTTTTGAGATTTCAAAAAGCCTTTTTTATTGCCGCCGCTCTTAACCATACCTAATTGGTAAATAAGGGTGTTATATGCGGTTTCAAGTGCTTTCGATACTTCAACCGTTAAGCCTATGCCCTCGGATCCGTCTTTTGTGTTTCTCAAAAGCTTTACAAAGTCGTAAGGGCGGTGCTCCTCCCCCAAAACTAAAATTACATAGTCTTTATAAATAGGTCGGTAGTTTCTAAGTATTTCAATATAAATATTGTCAACATAAAAAAGCCCCGTAAACTCGTTACGGTTGCGTTCTATGTAGGCATAGCCGCCACGCCCCATAAGGTAGTCGGCTACCATAGCTTTTTTAAGCTCAAAAGCGTTAAGCGTGTCGCCCGTGTCGCCGTTTAATATCTTAACTCGGGTGTCCTTTTCCCGCTCCTCTACCTTTCCGTCTTTGTACTTGTAAAGCTTGACGGGCATTGACGCAACCATATTACTTATTAGGTCAACCGCTCCGCTTACGGCGGGCAACGTCATAGCTTTTTCACGGTCTATTGTTTCGTTCTGCAATAATGCCGTTAAAAGTACGTCGTTTACATTGTTCAACGGGTTATAAATCGGGGCGGGTGTCGGCGTTTCCGCTTCGTCCCTTTTCCAAAAGTTAAAAAGCCCCATAATTTAACCTCCTCTCTTATAAGACTTGTACGGCAAAGTCCATTTGGTTTAAAAATACGTCTTGCTGTAATAGGTAAACCGCATTTATAAGACTTACTACCATATCAACTTTGCCCTTTGATTTTTTCTTATGCACATATAAGTTTTTGTTAGTGTCATAACTACAACGTGCATTTTGAAAATTAATTTCTAAAAGCGGGTTGTCGGTATATTCAAACTCGCCCGCTAATATTTTTTCTTTTAATAGCTTCGTTGGCGGGTGTAATACGCTACTGTGCTGTCTGATCTCGACGCAATTATAGCCCTCACGCTCTAACTTTTGAGCGGAGCTTAAAGCGTTCCAACGGTCATAGCCTATCGCTTGTACTTGCACGTTGTATTTTTCCTCTATTGCTAAAATAAAGTCCTCAACTACGGCATAGTCTATTACCTTGTCGCCGCACGCAATACATTTAAGCGTTTTGACAAGCTCAAAATAGTTAACCTTTTCGGCGGCTGTTTTCTCGCTTAATCGTCCCTCGGGTACAAAGGCTATGCTATCGGCTAATATTCGGTTGTCCTCATCAACGGCTACCATTGAAACGGCTGTATTGTCGTTGCTTTCGCTCAGATCCACGCCAATATAAACAACCCTGCCGCTCCAATCTATCTTGGCAACCTTGCACGCTTGCACGTCCTTAACGTCTATATATGTTTCCGTGCCTACGCCTTGATAGATAATATTACAATGCTTGGTTACAAAGTTTTCCCTTGCACTTTCTACGGCTATTGCATAAGCCCGCTTCTTTAATAAGTCCTCCCATATCTCAGGCACTTCCAAAGCAACGGGGTTAGCTTGCTGTAAAATAAGGTCGTCGGTTTCCCAATTCTTTGTTTTGTCGGGTTCATATAACAAGCTAAAGCGTGTTTCATCTTTTTCAATCCCGTCAAGCACCTTTTTAGAGTAGTTAACCTCGTCCTCAAACGGGTTGTCTATTGTCGGGTATTTGGTACTTATAACAAAGCCCAATTTATTTAAGATATTAAGCTGTCCGCTCCGCATAGCCTGTATAGCGTAACTTGTCGGCAACGCTCCCGCTTCATCTGCTATAAACGCATTAGGTAATTTGCCGTCCATACGGCTTGTTGAATAACTAAGCGGCGTATATTTGGTGTCCGTCGGTTTAAATAAAATATAGTCCCGTAAAATCTTAAAACGCTTTGCCCCCTTAAATTCATATATGAGCGGGCTACTTCTTATTGTTTCGCTAATCGCTTCTCTAATTTCCCGTGATAATGAACCGTCGGGGGCAACGCTATAAAACTTGCTAAATTTTGGCTCGGTTAAGAAAAGCAATATAAAAATAGTCGCTATTGTGTACGTCTTAAAATTCTTTCGGCATATCTCTAATATGCCCGTTTCGTATCGCCGCTTTTTCGGGTTGTCCCGATATACGACGCAAAGCACCGCAATATAAAAAAGCCATTGATAACCTACGGTACACTCATAAAGCGTTTTGCCCGCTTTTAAGCCCTTTGGCATAATCAATAGCTTTAATATGTTTTCAACTTGCTTAACCTTGCGATCTGATAAAATATATTTTTTATCCTTGCCCTCGCATATTTTCATAAAGTCCCGCATTTGGAGCTTTACATACTTGGGCGTGGTCTTTTTGCGGTAATTAGCCTTGCAAAAGTCGTAAGCTTTATTCAATGTCCTCGCCGCCATTTATCGCTTTTAATAACGGATCCTCGTCCTCGTCCGTCTTTTCCTCAACGTTAAAGTTTTTAATAATTTTCATTAACGTTGCTACCGTCTTATTAGCACTATCGGTTGTTTTGTTGTACTCGGCTACTGCGGGGCTTGTATATAGGTTTTTACGCCCCTTAACGTACTCTTTGCTAACAAGTAAGCCGTCCTCATTAATTGACTTTTCAAGCTCGGCTAATATTTTTAATTGCATTTGGTAACGCTCAAAGGTCGTTACAAAGAAATAATTAGATTGTACGCCGTTTTCCTCGGCAATCTTGATAATTTCCTTTGCCTGCTTCTGTAAATCTCTTTTATTTGTCATTTTGTCGCCCTCATTGTCTTTTATTTCATTCTTTATAGGCTATATTGCAACCCCTCTTAAACTTTTGCTTAGTTTTTAAGGGTTTTTGCTGATAATTCAAAGGTTTTACGCCTTTTTGCACCGTTTTTCCAAAAAAACATTGAAAAATCAATATTTTTGTAAGCGGAGT
>Ga0247611_10009431_pt1 | contig 11737 bp, 9 predicted proteins | sample 177DNAGHGhighgp2_FD_192422 | JGI IMG/M metagenome (GOLD analysis project Ga0247611, IMG submission 192422) | Sheep rumen microbial communities from Palmerston North, Manawatu-Wanganui, New Zealand - 1770 DNA GHGhigh gp2 | ecosystem: Host-associated > Mammals > Digestive system > Stomach > Rumen ... | reverse complement strand
GTATTGCCCGCCTGGACAGCGACGCCACCCAGGCGGAGGCCCGGACCATCCGGCAGTTTGCCAAGGGAGAAATTGACATTCTGGTTGGCACACAGGTGGTTACAAAGGGCTTTGACTTTGCCGGCGTGTCGCTGGTTGCGGTCATCCAGGCCGACAATATCCTGGGGCAGCAGGACTTCCGGGCCGACGAACACGCCATCCAGCTCCTGGAACAGTTCCGCGGCCGCAGCGGGCGGCGGGGCACCCCCGGCCTTTTTGTCATCCAGACCCGGGAACCCAACCATCCCGTCTTTGCCCGCCTGGGAGAACAGGCAGACAACACCGCCCAGCTCCTGGAAGAGCGCAGGCTCTTTGGCTATCCGCCCTATACGCGCCTGATTCACCTGACCCTGAAAGATGCCAACGAGAAGCGCCTGAATTACCTGGCCCGGGAACTGGCTCAGAGCCTGCCACTGCCCTCTGTGGGCCCGTATACCCCCACGGTGGACAAGATCGCAGACCAGTACATCCGGCAAATCCGTATCATGCTGCCACGCGATAAATTCCTGCAGGAGCGGAAAAGACAACTGCTGCAGGCCATCAACCTGTTTGAAAAAACACACAAGTATACCGGACACCTGATCATAGACGTTGACCCTATATAACATGAAAACCATCCAACTTGCCTGCGCCGCCATGCTCCTTGCAACGGCCTGCACCCAGACGCCTGAAAAGCGCGCCCAAAAACTGATAGCCCAACTTACCATCGAGGAAAAAGCCTCCCTGATGATGCACGATTCCCAGCCCGTAGAAGCGCTGGGCGTTCCCGCCTACAACTGGTGGAACGAGGCCCTGCACGGGGTGGCCCGCAACGGAAAAGCCACCGTGTTTCCCATGCCCGTTGCCATGGCGGCTTCTTTTGACGAACCCCTTGTGAATAAGGTGTTTACCGCCGTCAGTGACGAGGCCCGCGTCAAGAATCGCCAGGCGCTGGAGAGCGGCCGGGTGGGCTGGTACCAGGGCGTCACCTTCTGGACGCCCAACATCAACATTTTCCGGGACCCGCGCTGGGGTCGCGGCATGGAGACCTACGGGGAAGACCCGTACCTGACCGGCACCCTGGGCATGGCCGTGGTCCGCGGCCTGCAGGGGCCATCGACCGCAGAAGTCCTCAAAGCGCACGCCTGCGCCAAGCACTTTGCCGTGCACTCCGGTCCGGAATGGAACCGGCACAGCTATAACGCGGAAGTAAGCGAAAGGGACCTTCGCGAAACCTACCTTCCCGCCTTCAAAGACCTGGTTACCAAGGCCGATGTACAGGAGGTTATGATTGCCTACAACCGCTTCCGCGGAGAGCCCTGCGGCGTCAGTAACTACCTGGTAAACACCATCTTGCGCGGCGAATGGGGCTACAAGGGAATTGTCCTTTCCGACTGCTGGGCCATTGCCGATTTTTACGAGGAAGGCCGTCACGGATTCAGCCCGGACGGGCCCCATGCGGCTGCGGCGGCCGTGCACAACGGCACGGATTTGAACTGCGGCGACACCTATCGTTTTATCCCGGAGGCCGTCCGGCAGGGCTTATTGGACGAGAAAGACGTAGACCGCAGCCTGGAGCGCCTGCTTGCCGCCCGCATTCGCCTGGGAGAACTGGACGGGAACGTGGAGCCCTGGGCCTCGCTCCCGGACGAGATCGTGGAAGGGGAGGAGCACCGTGCGCTGTCGCTGAAGATGGCGCAGGAAAGCATCGTCCTTCTGCAGAACAAGGACGATGTTTTGCCGCTGGACCCTAAGGCGCGCATCGCCCTGGTGGGGCCCAACGCCAACGACCGCGAAATGCTCTGGGGCAATTACAACCCGGTTCCGGAGCATAGCGTCACCCTGCTGGATGCCCTGAAGGAACGCGTAGAGAACCTGGTCTATTATAAAGGTTGCGAGCTGGTTGGTGACGATATCAGTGCCGAACGCCTGGATGAGTACGATGTCGTGGTGTTCGCCGGCGGCATTTCTCCCAAGCTGGAAGGGGAGGAGATGGACGTTCCGCTGCCCGGATTCAAGGGCGGGGACCGCGAGAGCATCGAACTGCCGGAAGTACAGCGTCATCTGCTGCAGGCCCTGCATTATTCCGGCAAAAAAGTGGTGCTGGTGAATTTCTCCGGCAGTGCCATGGGCCTGGAGCCGGAAACCCAGTCCTGCGACGCCATCCTGCAGGCCTGGTATCCCGGACAGGAAGGAGGTACGGCCATCGCGAATGTGCTCTTTGGCGACGTAGCGCCTTCCGGGAAATTGCCCGTCACCTTCTACAAAAACGTGGAGCAACTGCCCGATTTTGAGGACTATGCCATGAAAGGACGCACCTATCGTTTCTTCGAGGGAGAGCCGCTGTTCCCCTTCGGCTTCGGCCTCAGCTATACCACCTTTGCCTACGGAAAGGCACAGGTAAAAGGAGACCAACTGGTGCTGGAGGTGAGCAACATCGGCCCTGTGGACGCCGATGAAGTGGTGCAGCTGTACGTGCGCCGTCCCGCCGACACGGAAGGGCCCCGGAAGACCCTGAGGGCCTACAAACGCGTGCATGTTCCGTCCGGACAAAGCGTGGAAGTGAGCCTCCCGCTCACGGAAGAGACCTTCCTGTGGTGGGATGAGGCCCGGCAGCGCATGGTGCCGCAGAAAGGGGAGTGGGAACTGCTGTATGGCGGCAGCTCCCAGGACCTGGACACGCTCGCCTACACGCGCTAAAAGTTCATTACCCTGTTTATAAAAATACCCGGCCGTCGTGCCATCATTACAATAAAAAGTGTATCTTTGTGAGATTTATTACCGCAAGGTTACACTTTTTTAGTTAGTAGTATCTAATTTTTACATATATGAGAAACAAAGCTTTTTTGATTGCCGCTGTTCTCATGATGCTTCCTGTTGGGCTCCGTGCGCAGTGGAGGGTAGGCGTCATTGAGGGGGCAGTGTACAACATCCATTCGCAGGATGTGCACTACATGACCGACTTCAGCCTGAACGGCGCTTTAGGCCTTAATTCCGGCATTTCCGGACAGTATTCATTCAACAAATGGCTGGGCGTCCGCGCAGACCTTATCTTCGCGCAGAGGAACTACAAACTGAGCCGTACGGACCTCTCCGAGATAAAATACAACTACCTGAACAACTACCTGCTCCTCCCGGTAATGGCATCGTTCAGCTTTGGCGGAGACAATTTCCCGCTGCGCGGTTTTGCCAACCTGGGCTATTATGGCGGTCTCTGGCTCACCAGCCATCGCTTTGGCACCGAATATAATCCCATGGGCGAAAAAACCTACGAATTTGCCGGCCCTGTGGCATTCAATCAGGAGAAAGACAATCGCCTGGACACGGGCCTGGTTGGCGGCGTGGGCATGGAGCTCCGCTGCAACAAGCACCTGGGTGTTCAGATTGAGGCCCGCTGCTACTACAGCCTTACCAGTCAGGTAAAGGACTACATGAAAGTGAAGGACTACCGGTACGACACCACCATCGGCCTGCAAGCCGGCGTTTACTACATTTTTTAAATTGAGATGGCCATGAGAAACTATATCAAAGGAGCCGCCGTCGCGGCAATGATGGTACTTTCGCTCGCTTCCTGCCGCAAAGAAAGCGACACCGTCCACAATTTTTCCTATATGGATGTTGTAACCTGGCAAAAGGCGAAAGACAGCTACGGCGAAAAATTCAAAATCCTGTGGGAAGGCCTTAATTCCAACTATGGCATCTGGGATTACGAGAAAGAGCTGGGCCTGGACTGGGATGCCGTGTACGACAAATACTATCCCAAGTTTACGGAACTGGACACCCTCCTTTCCAAGACGGGCGAAGTCACGGACGACAAGCTGAGGAAACTGGTTCAGGAAGTGGTGGCCCCGCTGCACGACGGTCATTTGTTCATAATGGTACAAAACCACATGACGGGCAATTTTATCGATGTAAGCCCCAACAAGGACCGCAACAAAAAGGAGCGTGAAAAAGACTACAACGAGGCCCAGGTCGGTGGACAGGTTCTTAAGCCCAGTCTGACCTATTATTATAACACTCCGGGCAAACTGAAGGATTTCAAGACGGTAGACGCTACAGCGGACACCCAGCTCCTGAGTGTGCTGGATTCCCTCTCCGGCTGGTCCAAACGCATGCTGGATTCAACCTCCAGGAAAACCCTTGTCACGCAAGAAGAACTGAATAGCGAGTTCGTTGCCAAAACCATGGAAAACGAGCTTGACCAGGTGAGAGCCCTCAAGTCGAATGAGCAGATAATCAATGGCATCAACACACTTGCCCTGAAATACGCCTATCTGGATATTCCCGGCGTGCATGTGCTGGACGAGAAACTGATAAAATCAGGCATCGACATGACCTATGCCCTCTTCGAGGGGAACATTGCCTACCTCCGCTTTGATTCTTTCAGCATTACCCCATACCTGTCCACTTTCGTTACGGAGAAGAGTAAGCTTGAGCCTTATGCCCAGCAGCTTTCCGCCCAGGTTGCCGATGTCTGGAATGCCTGGTTCGGCGCCATTCAGGAACTGCATAAAACCAAGCAACTGGGCGGTGTCATCATTGATGTTCGCGGCAATGGCGGCGGTATGGACAGCGACTATGCCTACGTTCTGGGTGCTCTGCTGCCTTCCGGTGGCCATCATTCGATGGACACCCGCATGAAAAGAGGCATCGGCCGGTATGACTATTCTCCGATTATTCCACAGGTGATGCCCACCTTCGTTGGGGCGCATGTAACCGTCACCGAGCCCATCGTCGTCCTTACTAACCTCCATTCCGTGAGCATGGCCGAGATAACCGCCGTAGGCGCCAAGGTGGTGGACAACGCCAAGGTGGTGGGGACGCGTACCTGGGGCGGCCTGTGCGGCCTTATGGATAACGACACCTACAGCATCAACTATGCCGGCCATATCGGCGTAGAAGGGGAGACCCCGGTTTATGTTTACTGCCCTTGCGAGGCTTCCTTTACCAAGGATGGCAGGCTCCTGGAGGGCGTTGGCGTTACGCCGGATATCGAGGTACACCTGGACAAGGCCGCCTGGAACAACGGTCTGGGCCCCGACTCCCAGCTGGACAGAGCCATCCAGTACATTACTACCGGCAAATAATCTAAAGATAGAACAAGATGAAAAAAATATATAACATTTTCACTTCCGCCCTTGTGCTTCTTGTAGCCCTGCAAGGCTGCAACAAGACGTATTTGAAGGAAGTTGTCGACGAAAGTAAAAAACAAGAGCAGGAAGTGCCGGTAATCGAGGACGATGAAATTACCAAAGTCCTCAGAGGTATCAAAGGCGTTTCCAACGTTACCATCAGCCTGGCTGCCCTTCCCCAGGCCCAGACAAAAGCGGAAGGGGTGCCTGCCGGATATGTGAAGCAGTACTTCTTCTCCTATGCCCAGCCGGTGGACCACAACGACCCCGCCAAGGGTACGTTCTACCAGCGTGTGGCCATGCAGCTGACAGACCTGCAAAATCCCGTAGTTGTGGGAACTTTGGGATATAAACTGAGCATGACCGGCCAATATGGTATCCAGGACGACCTGGTCACTTTCCTGAATGCCAACTACGTGGAAATTGAGTTCCGTTACTTTGGCGATTCCCAGCCGGAAGACATGAACAATGTGAACTTTACCTATCTGTACTCCGAACAGTCGGCCTGTGACATTCATGAGGTAGTGACCATGCTCAAGGCCAACCTGTTCAAGCAGAACAAGTGGGTAGCTACGGGCGCCAGCAAAGGCGGCATCACCGCCGCCCTGCACGCCTACTACGCCGACCAGAAAGGCTGGAAGGACTTTGACGTATATGTCCCGTTCTGCGCCCCGTTCCTTGCCGGAACGGCCGATACCCCGCTGGATTCTTCCATGGGAAAATACGTCTTCGAAAGCTGCGGTGCCGGTTATCCCGCCGGTTCCAAAGAAGCCGTAGGCTATGCCAACCTGCGCAAAATCCTGCTGCAGTGCGAGAGCAAATCGGCCCTGCGGGAAGCCGTGCTGTGCCGCTACCACAGCGCTTTCTCGGACCAATACCGGAACATCATGACCCAGTTTAAGGGCGCCACCGAAGCACATATGCTCTCCGGCTTCTATGTGTCCTATATGGAAACCCTGATAGACCGCTTCATTTACACCCCGTTCAGCCAGTGGGCCCAGATGGTTCCCGATCCGGACCGCATCAAAGAGGGTGACAAGCCCGGTGTGACCACCCTCATGAGCCCGCTGGACCAGGTTCTGCACTTCATCTTCATGTCAGAGGAGGAGTTCAACGCGCTGGTTAAAGAAGCACAGGAGGATGCCGATGACACCAAAGCCAGCACCCATACGGTCCAAGAGATGCTGGCCTTGCGGGTTGACCCGAATATGGACATGGCATACGCTGTTGCCACCATGCGTGAACTGGGCACTGTGGGCGTGGATTTCTCCTGGCTGCCGGAGAACGCCTTCTTCACCCAGGCACTCGGTTACGAAGTAGAAGAAAAGGCGGTTGGCCGCGCCCGTTCATGGGATTACTACGAAGGTCAGTGGGATGGCGGCAAACTCATGAGGGACCTCCTCAACTGGCTATCCTCCGGCAAACAGAAAATGGTGTTTGTCTATGGCTCCGACGACCCTTGGACCGGTGGCGCAATTCCCGATGCCGCCGCCCAGGCGAATCCCAATGTGGTGAAGGTCATGAACTTTGGCGGCTGGCATGACAACTTTTTCCTTCATGAAAACAATTACACCAAGGAAGCCAGTACGCAAATCCAAAATGCCGTGAAGGATTTCCTGAATAAATAAATGCGCATTGCCGCACATTGTAGCCGTGCATGGCTTCCGGAAGTTATGAGTCCGGAGACCATGCACGGCCTCATTTTAGTGCCTACAAAAAAACTATTGCAGCGGCTTCCAGGTGAGTTTGTAGGTGTTGACGGATTGGGCTTCCAGGGAGCCGGCAGAAAGAATGGTGGTTTGGGTGTAGCCGGTCAGGCGGGCATTGGCATCAAAAGCCGTGTAGTTGTATTCCACTGTAAGGGCCGCCTTGCCGTCGGAAGTTATATCCTCCATTTTGGCGGGAAGCAGGCGGCTGTTCTTCCCGAAGTAGCCCAGATGGGCCAGGTTATGATCTCCTTTTTCGGTTATATTCACACAAAGCAGCCCCATACTCTCATTGTTTGAATACGTATACTGGACGGTAGTACCGTCCGCATGCATCATCTTGTCCAAGGAATTATTTTTCCAGCTGTATTGGGTTACATCGCCGTCCCCGTCCGTAACTTTTTCCAGGAAACCGTCTGCGGAGTAAGAGTATATCTGGGCTTGCCCAAGAAGCTCATCCACCGACTTTACCACCTTGCCGGAGTTATCCAGCGTATACACAATTTTGCCGGCCCAGTTCTCCAAATTCGTGGGGTCCCCAAGCAAGTAACGCGTGATGGTGTTCCGCTCATAGGTGTACACGACGTGGACAGTGGGTAAACCCTTCGTTTCTTCCTTTACCTGCACAAGGCGGCCTTGGGCGTCGTACTGGTACGTAAAACGTTGGTCCAACCTATCACTCTTACAAGTGTATTCCGCCAGCACCCATTTTTCCGTGACGGTATCTTTGCGGCAGGAAACAAGGCTCAGGGCTGCGGTTATCAGCAGTATGTGTTTTACGATTGTTCTCATAAACCCAAAATAATCCCTGCGAAGTTATGTATTCTATCCGGATAAATCAAAATTATTCTTAACTTTGAAAATTCAATAGAACAAGTGTAGATGACAATGGAAAAAGTATTCGCAGGCCTCATGGCGCTTATGACGCTGTTGAGCTGCGAACAAAAGAAAGACGAAACCTTGGTCCTGTATTCGGAGGCCGATTTAGCCGGCCTTCGGGTGGGCTGTTCGGCCGGCAGCTATTATGAGCAGCATCTTTCGCCCCGGGAAGATATCGACCTGTTTATCATTAACACGGAGGCCGACGGCATGCAGGCCCTGATGCAAGACAAGGTGGATGTCTTTGTGACGGACGAAGTAATGCTCACGCCGGAATCCATGCGCATGTACGGGGTAAAAAAGGCCCTGCGCGGGGAAGAGAGCTTTGACGTAGCCGCGGCTGTAAGAAAGGGGAATACCCGGCTTCTGGAACAGCTCAACGCATTTATCGCCCAGCCCTACATTCCGGACCTTGTAAAGAAGTGGACAGAAGGGGCTTCGGTCAAGCTTCCGCCCATTCCGGAGGTCCCCGGGAACGCCACCCCGCTGCTATGCTCCGTATGCGTGAACCTGGAACCCACCAGTTATGTGGGCGAGGGAGGCGAGTGGACGGGCCTGGACCCGGAACTGGCCCGGCGTTTTGCCGCCAGCCTGGGCCGGCCGCTGGAAATCCACTTCCAGGAGCTGAGCGCCGCCATGATCGCCCTGGAAACCGGCCAGGTGGACATGATTGTCTCCAGCCTGTTCGTCACGGAAGAGCGTAAGAAATCCGTGGATTTTTCCATTCCCTACTATCATTGCCACCCCGGCTATTTTGTAAAAGACAAAGACAGCACGCACCGGATCGGTTTCTCCGAGCGCCTGCACATGAATCTGGTCACCGAGAACCGCTGGAAGCTCATTACGGACGGCCTTTGGAAAACCCTGGAAATCACCCTCCTGTCCATCCTGTTCGGTTCCATTCTGGGCGGTTTTCTCTGTGCCGCCAAGCGTAGCCGCCGCAAATGGCTCAAGAGCCTGGCAGAACTCTATGGCGCCTTTATTGAAGGCATTCCCACGCTGGTGCTCCTGCTCCTGATGTTCTATGTGGTATTTGCCGACATAGGACTGGATGCCACCACGGTAGCCATTGTCACGTTCAGCTGCTGCTTTGCCGCATCGTCCGGAAGTATTTTTGACACGGCCATCTCCACCGTTCCCCACGGGCAGACGGAAGCCGGCCTGAGCCTGGGCTTCACGCCCCTGAAAACCTTCACGGGCATTGTGCTGCCGCAGGCTGTACAAAAAGGCCTGCCGCTGTATATCGGCGCCTGCGTATCCATGCTCAAGGAGACCTCCATTGTGGGCTACATTGCCATCCAGGACCTCACCCGCGCGAGCGACCTGGTTCGCAGCCGCACCTTCGACGCCTTTATTCCCCTGGGCGTTGTCACCATCCTGTATTTTGTTGTAGCATGGGTCATCCGCACCCTGCTTAACCTGGCCCTAAGAAAGAAGCAACATGATTAGCATCAAGCATTTAAGCAAGACCTTCACCAATCCGGACGGCACCCAAATCACCGTCCTCAAGGATGTGAACTGTGAAATTGAGAAGGGGGAGGTCATCAGCATCATCGGCCCTTCCGGAACAGGGAAAAGCACGCTCCTTCGGGCCATCAACATGCTGGAGCCGCCCACCGGCGGAGAAATCTGGGTGGACGGGGAGAACATCATGGCCAAGGGCTACCATCTGGACAAACTGCGCCGGAAAATGGGCATGGTTTTCCAGAACTTCAACCTCTTTGACCACCTGACGGTGCTGGAGAACATTACCTATGCCCCCACGCGCCTGTTAAAGCTTCCCCAGGAGGAGGCCCAAAAAGAAGCCCTTGAGCTACTCAACAAGGTGGGGCTGGCGCAAAAGGCCGACGTTTACCCTTCGTCGCTTTCCGGTGGCCAGAAGCAGCGTGTGGCCATTGCCCGTTCGCTGGCCATGCATCCGGAGGTAATCCTGTTCGACGAGCCCACATCGGCCCTGGACCCCACCATGGTGGGGGAGGTGCTCAGCGTCATGCGCCAGCTGGCCAAGGAGGGGCTTACCATGCTCATCGTCACGCACGAGATGCGTTTTGCCCGCGACGTAAGTTCGCGCATTTTCTTCATGAACGAAGGCGTCATCTACGAGGACGGCACGCCGCAGCAGATTTTCGAGCATCCCCGGCGCAGTGCCACCAAAGCCTTCGTCAACCGCATCCAGAAGCTGGTCTTCGAGATTGATTCCAACAACTTCGACTTCCTGAGCGCAGACACGGAAGCCAGGCGTTTCTGCATCAAATACGACCTGGGCGCCAAGGCCGATTTGATTGCCGATGTCGCGGAAGAAATGCTCTTCACGCACCTCAAGGACATCCGGCCCATCACCGTGCGGCTCACGCATACGGAGCTCACCTCGGAAACCGCCCTGGACTTTATGGTAGAAGGCGCCACGACGTCCCCGCTACCCCAAGGGCCTGCCATGGACGGCATCCGGGCGAAAGTTAAGCAGGTGGTGGAAGAGCCCACCGCCCGCGGATTCAGAATTAAGATACTGGTTTAACGATTGCCGAATGAAACGTCTCGCCACATTTATCGGCCTTATGCTTTCTCTCTTCCCGTTTTCCGCCAACGGACAGGCGACCTCGGAGGAGGAGGTGTGGATTGCCAACGGGGCGCGCAGGTTTTAATGATTATCTTTGCACGCAAATTTGACGGTTGAATGATGAGAACAAAAAAGATTGTGTTGCTTGCCGCTGTGCTGGTGTTGTTTTCCGGATGCAGCAAAATGGCTCCGGATGCACCCAAACAGTATTTCACCCTGTGGAATACCTGCGAAGCCCTTACCGCCCTGCAAGAATATGTGAAGGACGTAACGGATCCTTCTTCCCAAAATTACATCAAGCCGGAGGACCGGATTGCCACTTTTGACATGGACGGCACCTTCGTGGGTGAGCTATATCCTACTTATTTCGAGTATAACCTACTGGAATACAGGGTTTTGGACGACGAAAACTATAGGGAATCGGCCCCCGTGGAAGTGAAGGAGACCGCCCAGGAAATCCGGGACTTTGTCCGCCTCGGGGCCAAACTTCCGGACCACTTTGACATGAAACACGCCCAGGCTGCCGCAACGGCCTATGCCGGCATGACCCTTGCCGACTTCGACGCCTATGTGAAAGCATACGCTGCCAAGCCGGCGAACGGTTTTACGGGAATGACCTATGGCCAAAGCTTTTACAAGCCCATGCTTGAGGTGTTTAAGTATTTGGAAGACAACGGATTTACCTATTATGTAGTCTCCGGCTCCGACCGCTTCATTTGCCGGGCGCTGGTAGAGGCTATCGGCATTGCCCCCAACCGGGTCATCGGCATGGACGTAAAGCTGCAATCTTCTGCACAAGGCGATGAAGAAGGCGTCAACTACACCTTTGGCCGGGAGGAAGACCTTGTCCGAACCGATCAGCTGATTATCAAGAACCTGAAAACCAACAAGGTACTGCAAATCATGCAGGAGATTGGAAAGGTGCCGGTGCTCTCCTTCGGAAACAGCGGCGGGGACAGTGCCATGCACAACTTCTGTCTGAGCAATACCGAGTACAAGACCGCCGCCTTCATGCTCATTGCCGATGACGAGGCCCGCGACCATGCCAAACGTGAGAAAGCCCTGAAGTTGGGCGAACAGTGGCGCGCCGCCGGCTACCATGTCATCTCCATGCGGGACGACTTCAAAACCATTTACGGCAATAACGTGAAAATTGCGCCTTTCAGCTTTAACGACTGAGAATATCAGGCGTCCTGAATAATCCGCCCGGGACCAAGGGGCTCTTGTGTGAACCCTACATCGACGTCGTCATGAGCACCAAGTCCGACGCCATGCCAACTATAAGCCGCTTATCATCTGTCCCCATGGGGAGAAGAAGTCGAAGGCTTTCCTGAATATCATTATAACGACGGTGACAAAGGTAAATTTGATTTCTACGCTTTCCTGCAAACCTTGCAAAGAATTGCAATTGCCAGAAAAGGATTATAACACGTATTCATAGTGCG
>Ga0247611_10009430_pt1 | contig 11739 bp, 8 predicted proteins | sample 177DNAGHGhighgp2_FD_192422 | JGI IMG/M metagenome (GOLD analysis project Ga0247611, IMG submission 192422) | Sheep rumen microbial communities from Palmerston North, Manawatu-Wanganui, New Zealand - 1770 DNA GHGhigh gp2 | ecosystem: Host-associated > Mammals > Digestive system > Stomach > Rumen ... | reverse complement strand
ATCCACATTCAGGACGGCAAAACGTCGCGTTTTTTTGAGTTATCCACATCCATTCCGCACCTGCATATGCGGTATAGGCGCTTTGAATACTCAATGAATAATTCATAAATCGTTCATTTATTATCACTATTTCGTAATGTATTTTGTTCAATAACGGTTGTTCGCGTGCATGCTGCATGAAACCGCGTGTATACATACGCATAGAAAAAACCGCCCTCCGGCGTTCTTCCGGAAGGCGATTTTTACGTTTCTTTGAACGGGAACGGCATGACGCTGCCTTTTCTTCAGTCCCGGGGGATCACTCGTTCGTTTCTTTGATGCAAAGCGGGTTGAAGAGTCCATTCTGCACGGCAGCGAGCAGCACGAGGGTCATGACCTCCCCGCGCCATTGGTATACCGTCGTTCTGGACACGTTCAGCTGCATCGAGACCGCGACGGTTCCGTCCTTTGCGCACCGGATGCGCGGCGCTCCGATCCCGTAATACGCGCGAAAGAACCGTTCCTTCTCCGGATCGTGTTCCCGTAAAAACGCACATACAGCGTCCACCGCATTCACCCAGCGCCTGCACGTCAGGTACCGCTCCGTTTTCAGCCCTCCCGCGTCCTCCACGCCCTTCATAAATGCCCGGCGATCCCCATCACGCAGGACCTCCTTTTCCGCGATCCGCTTCCATTCTCTTACGTTCATTTCCATTCTCCTTTCCTGCGGACGTATGCGAACATTTGTTCGCATATGCGTATTATAACAGAATCGCGAAAAAAGAAAAGACCTTTTATGGGACAGAACGAAATTTTACAAAAAACCGTCCGGGCAGGAGATCCTTTTCGGAAACGAAAAAGGGATGAGTCGCCTCATCCCTTTCGTATGAATGTTTTACTTCACTTTGCCGCTCAATGCGTTCGACCACTCGCCGTAGTACGTCATGCCGTTGAACACGTGATACGAACGCACGCGCACGTAATACGTCGTACCGGTCTTTAAGTTGTTCAGAACGGTCTGAACCGTTTTCGGATCGGTGATCCGGATTGTCTTTAATCCCGTCGTGAACGCGCTGTTCGTCGCGTACTGGACCTGATAGCCCGTGAATACGGACGATCCGCCCCACTTCACCGTCAGCTGTTTCGTGCCCGGCGTGACCGACTTCAGCGTTCTCGTCGTGATGCGCACCGTCGTCTTCAGCGGACCGACCTCGCCGAGGTTGTAGTTATCCCCCACGTTGCCGCCGATCTCCGCGCCCGCGACCGGATCGAGCCTGCGGTTGAAATACGCCTTGATCCCGTACTGATACCGCGTGCCCGCGTAGACCGCGGTGTCGGTCCATTCCGTGCCGGTCGTGTTGTTCCAGCGCACGAAGTCCGTCCATCCGTCCGTCGTGCTGCTCCAGGCTCTTCTATAGATCACGTACCCGTCCGCGCCTTCGACCGGCGCCCAGGTAAGCCGGATGCCGTCCTTCACGTTTGCGACCGTCGTTTCCGTCGTCGCAGGCAGATAGATCTTGAAAACGCCGCGGCAGGTTCCCGTATAGTCGCCCTTGAAGGTGACGATTACGTATCCTGTTCCGGCTTTGATATTCTCTTTGTATTCGAAATCGTAGTTTGCCGGATCGACCACGCTGCCGTCCGCCGCATTCTTCACGACAAACCGCGGCGTCTGCGCGCTGCCGTTTGCGATCACGTACGGCGTCGTCCCCTTGAACTTCACGTCTTCGCTGTTCCATTCGACCGTTCCCGTGATCACGACGGGTTCGGGCGCGGGTTCCGCGTTTTTCAGTTCCGTCGTATACGCAAGTCGGCTGTTCGTCTCCGAAAGGATCATAAGCGGACGTCCGGAATCGCTCTTGTTGCAGACGAAAACGCCCTTGTCCGCGTCGAATCGCAGCGTTGCGCCGGTGATCTTGTCGTTTCTCAGAATGACGCCGGCATTCTGCTGTTCAACCGTCCAGTACGCTTCGCTCTTGCCGGATGAAACGGTGATCGAGCTCGTGGCGGACAGCTTGTTTCCGGATGCGGAATAGCACAGATACATGCCGCTTTCGCCCTTCATGCGGACCGTATAGCGTCCGTTTCCGACCGATGCGATCTCATACAGGAACGCATCCGACACGTTGGAATAATAGTCCCCCTCGATCGTGATGCCGGTGTTTCCGATCGCAATCGCCGCGTCCGCGGTGGAGATCTTCGGTGCCGTTGCGTTTGCGGACAGGACGATGCTGCCGTCATACGTTACGATCACGCTGCCGGACCAGTCGTCCGGTTCGCCTGTCGGCAGCGCGAAGGATCCTTCGCTGAGCGGCGTTCCGTCTTTCGCCGCATAGGAATACAGCGCGTAGAGCGTGCGGTTCCCCGCCAGCAGAACAGACGTGCCCGCTTTCAGAAAATCAGGCCGCGTTTCGGTATCCTCGACGGGCGCTTCGCTCCAGCCGTAGAACCGGTATTCATATGCGTTCGCCGTCGGTTCGCCGGACGGCGCCGGAAGGCTCACCGTATCGCCGGTGAATCCGGAAACGGGATCGCAGGCGACGCCTGCGGGCGTGATGAACGAGATCGAAACCGTTTCGCGCTTTGCGAAATCGACGCGCACGGTGCAGTCGCTTGCCGGATTGACCTTGAAGATCACTTCGTCGATCGGATCGCCGCTTTGCGTGACGGTCGCGCTGCCCTCGATCACTTCGTACCCGATGACCGCGCAGCCGCTCTTCGGCTTTGCCGTGACCGTCGTGCCGGAAACGGAGACCGTGCCGAGCGTTTCGTCATTGCTGCGGGCGTCGACCGTGTATTTGGAAAACAGCGTCCACTCGGAACGGACCGTCTGCGCCCTGTCGACGTTTCCGTGACCGGGAAACGCGTCCTCGGACGAAACGACGATCGGATAAGCGGGATAGCTGCTCTCGTACGGATCCTTGATACCGACCTTCTGCTTCATGTAGGCGACCGCGTCTTTGACCGTGCTTCCGCTCTTCATTTTCGACCAGAAATAACTCTCCCACTTATAGTCGCCGGAGAACGTAACGGACTGTGAATAGCCGTAAACGACCTCGACGCCGTTGGCATACAGCGGCGCGTTCATGCCGTCGGTCGCCATGCCGAGGCAGATCGCCATCCACAAAAGGCTGCCCGGCGCGGTGCTTTTCATATGATTGCGGATCGCGGTGCCGTCGACCAAATAGTATTTCATTCCATTATAGCCCGCACCACCGTAAAACGCGTGTTTATAACTTCCGTACGCGCCCTGCACGCTCTGCTGATCCGCGCTCGTGATGCCGTCGCCGTTCTGCAGGCAGAGATAGGACGTGTTCGCGCGCGAGGTATAATCGCCGCTGCCGGAGTCATAGTCGGTATCGCCGTGCGAGTCGAAGATGACCACGCCGCAGGTTTCCAGCGCGGCTGCGACGTTGTCGATCGTCGCGTCGTTGACCGAATAGACCGTGCACGTGCCGCCCGTCGCCTGCGCGATGGAATTGCCTTCGTTTTTATACTGATTCGTGAAGCTCGTATCGATCCCGTAATACGGACCGAACACGGCGACGTCGACGCTCCCGGGCGAGCCGCCCCGCTTTGCGTAGGAAGTCGTCTCGATCCCGCTGACCGCGGCGGGCTCCGCGCCGGTCATCGAACCGGAGCGCAGTTTTTGCCGGAGACGCGGCGAATACCCGTATCCCGTGCCGTCCTTTCCGTCCCAGAAGAGGTGATCGCCGTTTCTCACGAGCGAGTCGGGCACGTAACCGCTCCAGTTTTCCACGATCGCGGCGACGCCGTCCGCCATGGCGGCAAAATTGCGCTCCGTCGCGTCGACGGATGCGATGCCCTCCTCATGCAGACGCGCATCCTCGTAAGCGTTGATCTGCACCCAGATATCCGCTTCCGTTTCCGCCTCCGCGCCGCGCGGCGCCATCCATCCGAGCGGCAGCAGAAGCAGCGCGGCAAGCAGGAGCGCAGCCAGTCGTTTCATCTTCATTTCGTTTCTCCTTCTCGTTATCGGAATCCAAACCGATCGTATCTTTTATTATATCATACGATCCGTGCGCGTTCAATCCCGTTTCCACACGAATTCGCGTCGCTTTCTCCGCACAAAAAACTGTCGGTTTTCCGGAAAAAGCAATGGACGCAGGCTCCGATCGGTATTATAATAAAAAGGCAGGATATCAAATACCGACCGGAAGGAGCACGATCCATGTACAAGATCCTGACGAAAACCCGTCTGAACCCGACCGTGACGCAGATGGAGATCGAAGCGCCGCTGGTGGCGAACAAAGCGCTGCCGGGGCAGTTCATCATTCTGCGCGTCAGCGAGGACGGCGAACGCATCCCGCTGACCGTCGCAGGCGTCGACAAAAATCGCGGCGCGGTCAAGATCATTTTCCAGATCGTCGGCGCGACGACGGAACGCTTAAACCGCAAAAACGAAGGCGATTGCATTCAGGATTTCGTCGGACCGCTCGGCGTTCCGACGCACACGGAAGGGATCAAAAAGGTCTGCATCGTCGGCGGCGGCGTCGGCTGTGCGATCGCGATGCCGGTCGCGCAGGCGCTCCATGAGCAGGGAACGGAAGTCACGTCGATCATCGGATTCCGCAACCGGGATCTCGTGATCCTCGAAGACGAATTCCGGGCGTGTTCGGACCGGCTCATCGTCATGACCGACGACGGAAGCTATGCGCGCCGCGGCAACGTCACCGTTCCGTTAAAGGAGCTGCTGGAAGCGGGCGAATCCTTCGATCTGATCATCACGATCGGACCTTTGATCATGATGAAATTCGTGACGCTGACCGCAAAGCCGTTCGGCGTGCCGGTCACGGTTTCGATGAATCCGATCATGATCGACGGCACGGTCATGTGCGGCGGCTGCCGTCTGACGCTCGTCAAAGACGGCAAGCGCGTCACGAAGTTTGCCTGCGTCGACGGCCCGGACTTCAACGGCTACGAGGTCGACTTCGACGAGGCGATGAGCCGCGGCCGCATGTACTTTGACTTCGAACGCCGCGCGCACGAAGAGGTCTGCAACCTCTTCCAAAACGCATAAGGAGGAACGCATATGGCTCTCGATCCGAAAAAGCACGAAATGCCGACCCAGTCGCCCGAAGTGCGCGCGCACAACTTTGACGAGGTCGCTTTGGGCTACCCGGAAGAAATCGCGCTGAAAGAAGCGGACCGCTGTCTGCACTGCAAGAACCATCCCTGCGTTTCGGGCTGTCCCGTCAACGTCAACATCCCCGGCTTTATCGCAAAGATCAAGGAACGCGACTACGAAGGCGCATACCGGATCATCAGCGAGACATCGTCGCTGCCCGCCGTGTGCGGCCGCGTCTGTCCGCAGGAAACGCAATGCGAAAGCAAGTGTACGATGGGCGTGAAGTTCGAGCCGGTCGGCATCGGCAGACTGGAGCGTTTCGTCGCGGACCGGCACAACGCAAACGTCAGGGAAGCGCCCGAAAAGCCCGTTTCCAACGGTCATAAGGTCGCGATCGTGGGCTCCGGTCCTTCCGGACTCACCTGTGCGGGCGATCTGGCAAAGAAGGGCTATCGGGTTTCGGTCTTTGAAGCGCTGCATACCGCCGGCGGCGTGCTCGTTTACGGCATTCCGGAGTTTCGTCTGCCGAAATCCATCGTGGCGAAGGAAGTCGAAACCCTGAAGGAACTCGGCGTGGACGTGCAGACGAACGTCGTCATCGGCAAAACGCTGACCGTCGACGAGCTGTTCGGCATGGGATACGAAGCCGTGTTCATCGGCTCCGGCGCGGGTCTTCCGAACTTTATGAACATTCCGGGCGAATTTTTAAAGGGCGTATACTCGGCAAACGAGTTTTTAACGCGCTCGAACCTGATGAAAGCATATCTCGACCATCCCGTCACCCCGATCATGAAGGGCGGCAGGGTCGCGGTCGTCGGCGGCGGCAACGTTGCGATGGACGCGGCGCGCACCGCACTGCGCCTCGGCGCGGAGCACGTATACATCGTCTACCGCCGCTCGATGGAAGAGCTTCCCGCAAGGAAGGAAGAAGTCGAGCACGCGATGGAAGAGGGGGTCGACTTCCGGCTTCTCAACAACCCCGTGGAGATTCTCGGCTATCAGAATCCCGACGATCCGCGCGATCCGAAGAACGGATTCGTTTCCGGTATGCGCTGCATCCGCATGGAACTCGGCGAGCCGGACGCGAAAGGCAGACGGCGCCCCGTTCCGATCCCCGGCAGCGAGTTTACGCTTGACGCAGACACGGTCGTCATGGCGATCGGCACGAGTCCGAACCCGCTCATTACGGATACGACCGAAGGGCTTGAAGTCAATTCGCACGGCGGCATCATCGTAAACGAGGACGGCCTGACCTCGCGCGAACGCGTCTATGCGGGCGGCGACGCAGTCACCGGCGCCGCCACGGTCATTTCGGCGATGGGCGCCGGCAAGGTCGCCGCGAAGGCGATCGATGAAGCGCTTTCCGCAAGATAATATAAGAAAGCGGGGGCTTGACACAAGTCCCCGTTCGCGTTACATTTAGGAAGGTAAAAAGGGACGATTCCGCCCCCGAAAATAAGGCAAAACAACCAACTTTCAAGGAGGATTTACACATGGTAAACGAAGCACTGAAGCAGCTTCTGGCGTACGATCCGGAGATCGGCGCGGCAATGCAGGACGAGCTGAACCGTCAGCGCGGCAATCTCGAGCTGATTGCGTCCGAGAACATCGTTAGTGAAGCGGTCCTGATGGCGATGGGCAGCGTGCTCACGAACAAGTACGCGGAAGGCTATCCGGGCAAGCGTTACTACGGCGGCTGCCAGTTCGTCGACGTGGTCGAGAATCTGGCGATCGAGCGTGCAAAGAAGCTGTTCGGCTGCGATTACGCAAACGTCCAGCCGCACTCCGGCGCACAGGCGAATATGGCGGTCTTCTTCGCCGTGCTGAACCCGGGCGACACGTTCATGGGCATGGATCTTTCTAACGGCGGTCACCTCACCCACGGCAGCCCGGTCAATATGTCCGGCAAATACTTCCACTGCGTTTCTTACGGCGTGGATGAAAACGGCGTCATCGACTACGAAGACGTCCGCAAAAAGGCGCTGGAATGCCGTCCGAAGCTGATCGTCGCGGGCGCAAGCGCGTACTGCCGCACGATCGACTTCCCGAAGTTCCGTGAGATCTGCGACGAAGTCGGCGCGGTGCTCATGGTCGACATGGCGCACATCGCGGGCCTTGTGGCGGCGGGCGAACATCCCTCTCCCTTCCCGTATGCGGACGTGGTCACCACCACCACGCACAAGACCCTGCGCGGTCCGCGCGGCGGTCTGATCCTCGCAAATCAGGAAGCGGCCGATAAATTCAACTTCAATAAAGCGATCTTCCCGGGCATCCAGGGCGGTCCTCTGATGCACGTCATCGCCGGCAAGGCGGTCGCGTTCGCGGAAGCGATGAAGCCGGAATTCAAGGCGTATCAGCACCAGGTCGTTCTGAACGCAAAGGCGCTGGCGGAAGCGCTGAAGGCGGAAGGATTGAAGATCGTCTCCGGCGGCACCGACAACCACCTCATGCTGCTCGACCTCATCGGTCTCGAGGTCTCCGGCAAAGCGCTGCAGAACCGTCTGGACGAAGTGCACATCACCGTCAACAAGAACACCGTTCCCGGCGAGCCGAGAAGCCCGTTCGTGACCTCCGGCGTCCGCATCGGCACCCCTGCGGTCACCACGCGCGGCCTCAAGGAAGAAGACATGAAGACGATCGCGCACTGCATCGCGCTGGCGATCAACGATTTCGAGAACTCGAAGGAATACATCGACGCGGAAGTCAAGAAGCTCTGCGACAAGTACCCGATCTATCAGGACTGAGGTATGGCCGAGATCTTAAAGGGCAAACCGGTCGCCGACGCCATGATCGCGCGCATGCGTGAAACGGCGGACTCGCTTAAGGCAAACGGCGTCACGCCGACCCTGTGCGTCGTCCGCGTAGGCGAACGCGACGACGATCTGTCCTATGAAAAAGGCGTCAAGAAGCGCTGCGAACAGGTCGGCGTCGAACTTCGTCAGCTGATTCTGCCCGAATCCGTCGCACAGGACGAATTCGAAGAAGCGTTCGGCGCGGTCAACGCCGATCCCGCCGTGCACGGCATCCTGCTGTTCCGGCCGCTGCCGAAGCATCTCGACGCCGAGCGCATCCGCAGCCTGTTCGACCCCAAAAAGGACGTCGACGGCTGGACCGACGGATCGCTCGCGGGCGTGTACGCGAACCAGAAGACGGGCTTTGCGCCCTGCACCGCACAGGCGGTCATGGAACTGCTCAGGTTCTACGGCGTCGATCCGAAAGGAAAACGCGCCGTCGTCATCGGACGATCGCTCGTCATCGGGCGTCCCGTCTCGATGCTGCTGATGCACGCGAACGCCACCGTCACCACCTGCCATACGCGCACCGTCGACGTTCCCGCGATCGCGCGCGAAGCAGACATTCTCGTCTGCGCCGCGGGCGTGATGAAGAGCGTCACGGAGGACTTCACGAATCCGGACCAGGTCGTCGTCGACGTGGGCATCCACTGGGACGAGGAAAAGGGCGGGCTTTCGGGCGATGCGGACTTCGACCGCGTCGCGCCGTGCGTGAAGGCGATCACCCCCGTCCCCGGCGGCGTGGGCGGCATCACGACCTGCGTGCTGCTGGATCACGTGCTCGCCGCAGCGGCAAACTGAACGAACCCAAAACCGCTTCCTTTCGGGAGCGGTTTTTCTTTATTTTTATATGAAAAAAGTCCTTGACACCGTGAAAACCTTCCGTTATAATAACCATGCTATGGCGGTGTAACTCAGTTGGCCAGAGTAGTCGGTTCATACCCGACCTGTCATCCGTTCGAATCGGATCGCCGCTACCAATTCTCCAACGGACGTCAATGTGGAAATCACGTTGACGTCCGTTTTTTCTTTGTCCGAGCTGACCTCGATCCGGTCGACGCTGCGCTGTAGGTCCCGCAATTCCGGCGTCGGCTTTTCGCGGATCTCCGTGCCCGTGATCAGCTTTTGCAAAAGCCGCGTGCTGCCGAGTCCGGTGCGCTTGCATAACGTTTTAAGTGCTTCATACTCGGCGTTGTTCAGCCGGGTGCCGACGTGAATGTTTCTGGTTCTGTGTTCCATATAATCCTTTCTCCGCCAGTGGCGGCATACGGGTTCGGGTGTCCCGACAAGCGCATTTGGAACGCCAAATGCTATGCTTGCAAGGACATCGGCTGTGCCTTCTGTCCTCTTTTCCCGGGAACAGAAACGGCTCCCCGAAGCGCGGCCAACCTTGCGATTTTTGTCGCCGTACAGCCCGTGCAGGGAGCCGAATCTACACACTCGATACCTGTAAAAATCCATTGAAAATTGATCATTTCTTCGGTTGCCCGGAGAAAGCAACGAGATGTATTTGCCCTGTATTTCACCTCCTTCATTCTGCTTTTGTTCCGTTCCCACAGCCGGAAAGTGGGATTTGAACCCACTTTCCGTCGCGGTGCGATACGCGCTTTTGCGCCTACTATCACCTCTAAAACCGAAAAAACCGACGCGCGGATCGGCTTCCTTTATCATATTTGCTGTTTGATAATTCGCGCCATCATGGCACGAATTTTTACTGCCGGAAATTAGCGCCAAGTTGGCGCGCATTTTCGGCCTACTTCTATAACTTCGTGCCATGATGGCACGAAGTGTGCCTGCCGGAAATGTGGGACAACCTGTCCCACATTATGCGCACACATGGTTTGAAATGCCCGACAAGTTGTCGGGAAGTTAGGCGGTCAAAAACCTGTTCCGTTCTGCCGCTGAAAAAATGTGCCAACTTGGTTCTAATTATCCACGTCAAACTTCCTGCCAACTTGGCAGGAAGTCGGCAGCCGCAAAATACAGATTAACTTGTTCTGAATTATGGCTATCAAACGATCTTGTTTCACTTCGGACCAACTTGGTCCGAAGTTGCGTTATTGGGAACTTCCCGACAACTTGGCGGGAAGTTAGTCGGACAAGAACCAGATCTAATCCGCCGCTGAAAATGCAAGCTGCGTCGGCTCAAATTATCCATATCGAACTTCGTGCCAACTTGGCACGAAGTTGATGGCTTCAACTTCCGGACAACTTGTCCGGAAGTGCCCGGCTTTCAACTTCCGCCCAACATGGGCGGAAGTTACAGCGCGTTTTCGAAAGCCGGGTAACTTGTGGCCAACTTGACCACAAGTTCCGTATCTGACTTCTGCCCAACTTGGGCAGAAGTTACTGTGCAGGGCCGATAGCCGGATCAACTTGTGCTCAATTTGATCACAAGTGGGGGTTTATAGGGTTAACTTCTGGTCATGATGGCCAGAAGTTCTTTCTGAAAATTGTGTCCAAGTCGGACACAATTTTACTTCGGACCAAGTTGGTCCGAAGTAGAGGTCAAAATCCAACTTGTGATCAAGTTGGTCACAAGTTGAAAAGGCGGGCTCAAAAAGTGTCGACAAGTTGACGATACTTTTCACTTCGTCCCATCATGGGACGAAGTGCGTGCGTATGCTGTATGCAACTATAACTTCGTCCCAACTTGGGACGAAGTTCGCATTGTGCATCATTTATAATCGGAACTTCGTCGCAAGTTGCAACAAAGTCTCGGATTTATTATGCCAAACTTGGGCATAATTTCCCGTACTCAAAATTAATCCCAAGTTGGGATGAATTTCCGGTATGCATCGAAACGAGATGTCGAAATAAAAATGGTGTTCAAATTGATCATCATTTTTCATAATCAAAGACGCCTGCGCTAGAAAGTCTCGCCAAGTTAGCGAGACTTTCAGCACTTACATGATTTTTACAGCGCAGACGTGTTTCATAAACGTGGACCAACTTGGTCCACATTTTTACTTTATCCCAACTTAGGATGAAGTTGTGCCGGGAAGCATCCAAACAGCTTTTTGAAAAGTTGGGCCAAGTTGGCCCGAATTTCTAAAAGCTTGCGAGAGCGCTTATTACATCTTTTTTCTGTAAAAGTCTGGCCATGATGGCCAGACTTTTCAATTCAGGCAACAGCAAAACTGTGACCATGATGGACACCGTTTCCCGGTCGGTCGCGCCCCTCTACCATAACAAGACGTTTCAAAGCCAAAATTGTTCCTGTTTTTTGAAAAATATCAAATTATTTTTCTTTCGGTGAACCCGTAGTCCTCGCCGGAGAATCGTTCGTATGCCTTGCCGATCTTCCGGATGCGTTTCAGAACGGCGCTGTGCGTTTGAAAGCCGAGCGCCTTCGCGATCTCCTCGAGCGGTTTGCCTTTCAGCCGCAGCGCCAGGATTTTCCGATCCGTTTCGGTCAGAGTTTGCAGAAACTGCTCCATGTCGATCTTCGCGGCGACATTGTCCTCGAACTCCGAGTGCTCATTGGAATGGAGCAGCCCGGCTTCCGCACCGTCCACGATCTCATGAATACGCAGCACCTCGCGTGAGAGCGTCGTCGGGTGCTTCGTCCGCGTATGATACCATTTCTTGATAAGATCCGCTTTCTGCCAGCTGTACCGATGCTCGTCAAAGTCCTCAAAGCACGGGTGCTTCTGCACATAGTGAGCCATTCCCAGTAGCCGTCCCGCAGCATGACACGCGGCACGACGATCGAAAGGTATGCGTCCACGAGCGCATACGGCATGAACATATGATATCTGTAAGGATACGGCTCCGTTTCCTGCAGCCACTGATCGAGGGAGGGGAGAACACCGCAGTCTGTGAGTTCATCGATCCACAGCGACGGGGCATGGGCGACTTTCCAACACGGGTTATAGC
>Ga0247611_10009428_pt1 | contig 11740 bp, 7 predicted proteins | sample 177DNAGHGhighgp2_FD_192422 | JGI IMG/M metagenome (GOLD analysis project Ga0247611, IMG submission 192422) | Sheep rumen microbial communities from Palmerston North, Manawatu-Wanganui, New Zealand - 1770 DNA GHGhigh gp2 | ecosystem: Host-associated > Mammals > Digestive system > Stomach > Rumen ... | reverse complement strand
GACGCCGCAAGATTATGCTACTTATTTTAAGGAAACATGGGAGCCCGACTTAACTAATATGATCAAGCGTGACAGGAATCATCCGAGTGTGATTATGTGGAGCATCGGTAATGAAATACCTAACCAGTCGACGAAAGATGCCTTGCGTATACAGGCCGAGTTGATCAAACGCGTAAGGGAACTTGACCCAACAAGATTTATTACACAAGTTATTTCTCCTCATATGGTGACGGGTGGATGGAAAAATGCACTACCTCAGATGGAAGCACTCGATATTTGTGGCTACAACAATATGTCCAGCAAAATTGAAACCGACCATCAGGCTTTTCCTAATCGAGTATTCTTTACTGCTGCCTCCTATTCTTCTCAAGCATATGAATATTGGAAACCAGTACTTGACAAGTTATACGTAATCGGTGACTTTGTATGGACTGCGATGGACTACTTGGGAGAAGTAAGTGCAGGGGAGGCCACTTATGCCAAAGAGATTGATAACCGCGCTCAAGATGTTCTCAGTAGAGGAAAGTTACCAAAAGGTATCAAACCTGAAATGCTATATGATATCCAATTTGAGACTATGCCTAACCTCTTCCCGAGATACATCTCTTGGTGTGGCGATTTGGATATCACAGGTCGTAAGAAACCTCAAGGCTACTATCGCAATGTGTTGTGGGATGTTACTCCCGTGGAGATGTTGGTGCACGAGCCCATTCCTGAGGGGATGGTGGAGAATATGACACCATGGGGATGGCCCAATGAGTTCCATCATTGGAACTGGTTGGGCAATGAAGGCAAACCAATGAAAGTGAGGGTATTCACTAAAGGTGATAAGGTTAAATTGACGCTTCACGGAATGGTGATAGCTGAGGCTGAAGTAAATGAACATTATATTGCTGAATTTGAAATCCCGTTCGAGCCAGGACGTTTGGAAGCTATAGCTTATAAAGTTGGCAATGTGATTGGCAAGGCCGTATTAAGAACTGCTTCTGTACCTCATGGTATTGAATTGAGGCCTGATAAGGTGCTGTTAGAAGCTAATCGACATGATTTGTCTTATATCCAAGTAAAAGTAATAGACAGGGGTGGAAATAAGGTGACAGACGAAGAAGTTCCTGTGAAGGTGACAGTAACAGGGAATGGTGAGTTGGTGGGCTGTGGCAATGGCAGTATCGATGGCATGAAGAGTTTCAACCATGCTAATTTCACCACTTGGCGTGCCTATGGACAAATTATCGTCCGTCCCTTCGCTAAGCCTGGTGATATCTTGGTCAATGTTAAGAGTAGGTTTGGTGTAAGTGAAGTGAAGTTGACAGTGATTTAGTTATAATTTAAGCTAATATCGACTTTTAAAAAAGATGAGACTGAAAGGAACCAGCCTCATCTTTTTGTCTTTATACTAAGGTCGTTTATTCCCTCTATTTGCTATGTTTCACAAAAAAGTTGTGATGCCTACCAACTGTATGATAGTATAGTTGTGATTATCAATTTGATGAATATCTTTTATGTTAGGTTGTTATTTCAGATTGCCGTCCTTAATGACCAACAGCTTATCTCCAACCAACAGTTCCATTTTTCCATTTGGAACAATGAATTGGGTGCCTCGCTTGATAATCATTACCAGCATTCCTTTTGGCAAATTCATGTCTGCTAATCGGTTACCGTTCTGTAACATATCGGCAGTGAGTGTAAGATCTTCCAACTTGGAGTTAATTTCATCAGGTAGCTCCACGCCAAAATCATTGCCAGTCTTTTCTTCTGGCAAGTCAAGTTGCAGCCATCGAGCTACTTTTGCAATGGTCATGCCTTGGATAAGAAGGGAGAGCAACGTAATAAAGAACACGATGTTGAACAATTGATTTGAACCTTCGATGCCTGCAATGACGGGATAGGTGGCAAAGATGATAGGGGTAGCACCGCGCAGACCTACCCATGAAGTAAAGATACGTGCTTTATTGTTGAACTGTTTAAAAGGCAACAGACATGCATATACACTTAAAGGCCTGGCAATAAACATCATGAATGCAGCGATTAGTAATGCAGCTACAGTAACGTCTAACATTTCATGAGGATTTACCAACAGACCTAGGATGAGGAACATGATAATTTGGAAGAGCCAGGTCATGCCATCCATAAAGGTGCTAATCTCCTTGCGGAATGTCAGTTTGTTGTTGCCCACTACTATACCTGAGATGTAAACAGCCAAGTATCCATTGCCATTGGCAAAGTCAGTGACGGTGAATGTAATGAACACAATGCTTAGCAAAAGGATGGGATAGAGTGAACTATTGGGTAAGTTGATACGATTGATGAGCCTTACAGCATATTTCCCTGTCAGGAAACCGATAAGCCCGCCAATGGCGAATTGTATCAGTAAATCCCATACCACATTACCAAAGTTTAAGCGTTCACCACTGCTGATGATATCTATCAGCACGATGGTCAGCATATAAGCCATTGGGTCATTACTGCCACTTTCCAACTCCAACATGGGCTTGAGGTGCTGTTTGAGGTTCATATGTTGCGAGCGCAATAAGCTAAATACGGATGCTGAGTCTGTTGATGACATGGTGGCTGCCAGCAACATACATGTGAGCAGTGGTAGGGCTATTGCTACGCTGGTCCAGTTAGAGAGAAAAAAAATGAAGGCACCTGTGATGATAGTGGTAAGTAATACACCCAAAGTGGAGAGTAATAAACCTTGCACTCCAACTGGACGAATGTCTTTCAGCTTGGTGTCCAATCCACCCGTAAACAGAATAATACTCATTGCTACCATACCAATGAACTGGGCACTGTGAGCATCGTTAAACTGAAGACCTACGCCATCTGTGCCAAATGCCATTCCTACCAACAGGAACAACAACAGGGTAGGGATGCCAAACTTGAACCCAGTCTTACTGATTAAGATACTCAAATAAATCAGTATCGCTCCTACCAATAATCCAAATTCCAGATTCATTATTATTAGTTGTTTTTTATTTTGTTTACTCGTGTCTTGTAGCTCGTATCTCTACTGTCCTCCTAATCTGTCGAAGAAGACCATAACATCCTCCCATGTCTTGTATGGGTCTTCGCCAAACTTAATATGGGTACCCATAAATCCATCTGCACCGTTAGCGTCATGGGCATCAATTAGATAGTCGCCATAGCTCAGATTCTTGTGGCTGGAAATCATCAGACGGTTGTAGGCAGGTACACCTAACCATTGCTCCACCCATCTCACTTGTTCGCCCCATGAGTCTGGCTGATTATAGGGAACCGTGGCAAGGATATAAGTGTCATAAATTGCTGATAGTTGCTGGTATGCCTTTACTGCGGTTTCCATGGGTTTGCCATCGGCTTTTCTCAACGTGTCATCTAAGCTTATGTATAAGATGGGTCTCTCACGACCTTCCTGACGGTCGTCAATCCACTGAATCACAGGGAGAACACAGTGAACCAACGCATGATCGTTGAGGAAATGAGCTCCGTTAAAGCGAATAGCTTGGGTATAATGCTCGGTGAACAGGTCGAAGGTGTGTACCAAGACATCATGAATACCATAGAGCGCATATACTCGTCTTTGTTCATCCTTGTTCACTTTTTCAAAGCAATGACTCGAAACCTCACGAAATTCTTGTTGAAGGGTTTTGTTAACCAGAAAATCTTTCATACCGTCTTTTCGTGGATTGCTGAAAGTCACACGTCCTATCATATTGTGTTCCGACATAGTGTCAGCTATCTGGAAGGCAGGGTTAACTAAGAGACGATCGAAACCGTAGAGCATTTCAGAATACATCCCACCCATCGATGAGCCGATAATTAAATCTGGTTTCTCTGTTTCGCAGATATGGTGCAATAGTTCCATCGCTTCAGCTGGATGTACAGGGAGGTCTGGTGAGATCACGGTGGCCTTGGGTAGAAGAATACGCAAACCTTTGGCTGATCCAGATGCGCCAGATGAGCCAAATCCATGCACATATAATAATTTCTTGCCTACCATTAGGTCGAGTCTTTTGTCTTTGCTGTTTTCTTCCATATTTTTACCTCCATTTTCCTATCAATACGGGACAAAATCTCCTTGACAGCCAGGCTAATCCGCTTAATAATACTACGGTTATCAAGGCGATACCTAATGACCATAGGTTGCCTTGAGGCATAAACTCACGCAGAGGCCAGAAAATGCTCTGATGTAATGCGAAAATGATCAGTGTGCCTTCTGAAACCAACTGCACGAAACTATTTGTACAATCAAGCGTGTGCCTGATTAGTAGCAAAAGACCTGCAGATGAAAGGGAAGCACTGAGGTAAAACAATGGGACAATATCACCTGGGGTACAACGGAATATGTTAACGAAGCCATTGTGATGTGCGATGATAAATCCTATTACTATCATGCTAATGGGCAAGCCAATCTGTGAGACACGATGCAGCTTGGTAAGCATGTTGTGCCCATTATATCGATTCAAGATTGTGCCGATAATAAAAAAGGGGAAGCAGATAATGGCTGCGAAAATCTGCATATAATTGTTTATGGGGGTCATGAAGTCACCTTTTGCAAAAAAGCATGTGAACAGAGCACAAACTATTGCGAGTAGATAACCTCCTTTCAATGGGAAAGCTGCGTAAGCAATTCGCATCCAGAATAATGCCAACAGGAACCACAACGGACGACAAGCCATGCTGAGGTTCCATTGCAGACCAACAGCCATTGACCATGGGTAGTCAGATGTATATTCTCCTGTGAATAGACTGTAAATTAACAGATACACATTATAAATAATATAAGGGACCAGCAATGACTTAGCTGACTTTACAAGTTCTTCTTTCAGGGGCCTTTTCTTTTGTAAAAAACCTGAAAGCATGAGAAAGAATGGCATGTGGAAACTGAAGATATAAGCATTAAAGTCAGATCGTAGATGCCCAAATACCACAAGTGTGATGGCAATGGTTTTTGCCCAGTCCATCCAACTTATTCGATTATAGATGTTTTTGGCTCTATGTTCCATAAAGTCAATTTACTACATTAATAGCTTTCCCTTCGATAAACGCTTTTACGTTTCCTACCAAGATATCCATCAGGCGTACACGAGCCTCATAACTTGCCCAAGCGATATGAGGAGTGATGTAGCAGTTCTTTGCCTTTAAAAGTGGATTGTCTGCTGTAGGTGGTTCTGTATCAAGAACATCTATGCCGGCTGCCATAACTCTCCCACTGTTTAAAGCATCGGCTAAATCTTGCGCATTCACCACAGGTCCCCTACTGGTGTTGATAATGATGGCATTCGGTTTCATCAGTTTCAATCTTTCTGCATTGACTAAATTCTTGGTAGAAGGAGTCAAAGGACAATGCAGACTCACAATATCACACATACCGAACAGTTCGTCAATTTCCACTTTCTTGATCTCATGAGGCAACTGAAATTCCGATTTTGATGTATATGCAAATACTTCCATGCCGAAACCGATTGCTATGCGGGCTGTAGCTGAACCTGTATTGCCAAGTCCGATGATGCCAATTTTTTTGCCTGCTAGTTCATGAAGCGGAGTGTTGAGGTATGAGAAATCTAAGCTCTTTACCCATGCATCCTTCTCACGAATTTCTGTGGCATAATGGTCCACTCGGTTATATATGTTTAGTATATGAGCAAAAGCCATCTGAGCTACTGAGTTAGTGCTATAGGCTGGTATGTTGGTTACCACCACATTGTGAGCCTTAGCAGCTTCACAATCAATGATATTGAAACCAGTAGCTATGACTCCAATGTATCTCAACTTGGGCAGTTGTTTGAAATGCTCCGCCTTAAAGCAGACCTTGTTGGTCAGAACAATTTCAGCGTCTTTTGCACGGTCAATCATTTCATCTGGTGCAGTGCGGTCATAAATTGTACACTCACCTAATGCTTTCAGTGCATCCCATGACAAATCGCCAGGGTTGCCTGCATAACCATCTAATACTACAATCTTCATAATATGATTAATTGAATTTCTTTTTATTCCCCCAAAGAGTCTTCATTCTTTCCTTATGCTTCTCCTCTGCAGGATTTGGTTGAGGCTCCCAGAATTGATTGCCTTTCAATGCGTCGGGCAAGTATTGCTGGTTTACGAAATGGCCAGGAAAATCATGGGCATATTTATAATCTATTCCGTACCCCAAATCTTTCATCAATTGGGTAGGGGAGTTGCGTAGGTGTAAAGGCACAGGTTGATTGCCCGATTGTTTTACTTCTTCTAATGCCTTGTCAATGGCCAGATAGGCAGAATTGCTTTTGGGACTTGTGGCTAGGTAAATGGCAGTCTCGGCCAAGGGAATACGACCTTCGGGCCAGCCTATCTTCATTATGGTGTCGAAACAGGCGTTTGCTAGCAGCAGAGCATTGGGGTTGGCCAATCCTATATCTTCTGCTGCAAGGATTACCAAACGGCGGGCAATGAATGCAGGATCTTCCCCTCCCTCCACCATACGTGCCAACCAATAGACAGCTGCGTCTGGATCACTTCCTCTGATGCTTTTGATGAAAGCAGAGATGATATCGTAATGCATCTCGCCCTCTTTGTCATATGCTAATGGGTTCTGCTGTATGCGTTTTGCCACTAGTTCATTAGTGATAATGATGGGGTCCTGTTGCTCAGCCTGCACTACCAATTCCAAAATATTAAGTAACTTGCGGGCGTCACCGCCACTGAAACGTAGTAGGTCGCTGGTCTCTTGCAGTTCTATTTTACGTTTCTTAAGTTCGATGTCAGTGTTAATGGCACGTTTAAGCAGATTCATCAAGTCTTCTTTATCTAACGACTTAAGTGTATATACTTGGCATCGTGATAGCAAGGGGCGTATTACTTCAAAAGAAGGATTTTCCGTAGTGGCACCAATCAAAGTAATCACACCTTGTTCTACTGCACCCAATAAGGAATCTTGTTGAGATTTACTGAAGCGATGTATTTCATCAATAAATAGTATTGGACTTGCATGTGAAAAAAAACGGGCACTTTTAGCACGCTCAATAACATCGCGCACATCTTTTACGCCACTTGTGACAGCACTCAGGGTATAGAATGGCGTTTCTAATTTGTGAGCTATGATTTGTGCCAAAGTGGTTTTCCCTACCCCCGGAGGTCCCCACATAATGAATGAAGAAATCTCACCCTTATCAATCATTTGGCGGAGTACAGCTCCCTCACCGACCAGATGTTGTTGGCCGATATACTCATCAAGAGTTTGTGGACGTAGTCGTTCAGCTAATGGTTGCATTCCTTTTTAATTGGAAGAATTCAATATTCAATGCTCAGAACGTCATTAATACCATAAATCGGATGCCATCCTTGTGGGTTCCTGGAGCATCTAGATAGGTGAGTCGTCTCACGTATTCTACATGTAACAACTTGAATATATTGTAAATGCCGAAGCTTACCTCCACGTATGGCTTCTTGGTATCCATCAGGAAACTGGCAGGTTGACCATTGCGCATGGGGAAAACAAACAAGTCTTCATTGCCTGGCAAATAAGGGTTGTTCTTATCGGTAAGCGTACCCCACATGGCACGAACGCAGAACATCTCACGCCACTTCAGGCGTTTGAGTAAAGGAATACGATTGAACAACTTGCCGTTCATATTGTACTTCACGAACAGTGCCGCATAGCGGTCGTTCAGGAATTCCATATTCTTGATCAATCCAAACGACTCCTGGTCATACATCATGATATATGACAAGTTGGCGATGGGGATGTTCAACATGGGGAACGGAACCTTGTTCCACTGGGCACCTGCACGGCCGATGATATTGAGATGGCCCCAAGAACCAAACCAGAAACGTTTGCGCATGCTGAACTCGGTGATGTTGAAGTTGTAGTCACCGCCCAAACCCTTGAAGCCAAAGGTATGTGTCAGCGTGTAGATAGGTGCGTCGAGTGAAATAGGACGACGGCGCTGCTTGGTGTTGATAAACGATTCACCAGGAGCATAGCGGAGTGTGACAGCCAGTTCATTGGTGGTTACGTCCTTGACAAAGGTATTTTGTTCACTGAGTACACCAGGTACAGGACCATCGTTCTTGTAATAGGCCAACGTGCCGACAGGCTCATCATTTCGATGGCGTGCCTGTGCCTTGATTGACAAACCTGACTGTGTTTCCAGTTCGTAAGTCAGTTCGGCATTGCGCGAATACATCATCTGGTCCATGGTGGTCCACCTCAATCCCACGAACATGTTATCCTTATCGGTATCGAGGTACTTGTCACTGGGTGACATCACATCATACTGATACTTGAACTGTATGTAGTGCTTGGGGAATTCCCATAGCATATACTGACGTGGCAGGAACGAATAGGCCACTTGCCCCTTGTACATCCACTTGTGATCCTTGAATCCGTATGCACCATAGCCTTCAAAGAACCAGTGCTTACTAAGGTTGGCGGTGGTTCCTGCACTCAGACGCAGACGCAATCCATTGACAAAGTTGCTGGTCACGATGGTGTTGATAGGTCCTAAATCCACCTTGCTCGGATGATGTCGGTCGCCTAATTCTATGTAATTCTCAATCAATGCTTTTAAGGCAAAGATGGCGAATTTGAATCCTGGTATCTGCTCCAAGCGGTTAATGAACAAGTCCATAGTACTCTCCTGCTTGGTCAGTGGCTCGTTACGCACTTCCGCCCAGAACTCATCTGTCTTGTTCATCATGTCAATCTCTTTGATGACATCACCTTTGAGGCGGAACAAACGTGGTTCTATCGGGTCGAACTTATAATCTGAATAACGAGTGGTACGTTCCACTTCCAGACCTTGGATGGCAGATGCTAACTTCAACTGCACGGTCATGTCATCGTTCATCAGTACCCAGCTACTGTCGGGCATCTGCTCGTATTCCTGCTGCACAATCATGTCTTCCACGAAGTTGACGGCTGTCTTCTTTGGCAGGTTCATGATACAACGCTTCACGGCATAGCTGGAGTCGCGTGCCACATACAAATGACCTGTAAATCCTGGGTCCATCGGGTTGGCCGGCACGAATGTCAGGTGGATGCACTCAGTCTTATCCACCATCAGCGTGTCCTCTAAATAATATTGGTAGAAGGTGATGGCACCACGTCCAATCGGACTTACGAAGCGGCGTTGCAGGAGGTTGATGTCATCGTCATAAATGTTGATATCCTTGAATACATCTGACAGGATGGTGCCCACCAAATCGCCTGTGTTGAAGAACTCTTCGATGCCTGACGAGTTGAAACCGTCAATGATTTCCTTCTTGCTTTCAGGACTTTTACGGTAGATGGTGCGTGAAGCAGTCTCTTTGATGGAAATAGGCAGGATGGTCTTGCCTGTCTTGGCCGATTCCTCCATCTGGTCCTTGAAGAAAGAGAATTTCTTGTAAATGCCTTTTTCCATCTTCTCAGGCGTGATGTCGTTGATAGACATACGCATCTTCTGGTATTTCCGGTATTCGTAGTAGTCGTTGGTTTCCAGTTTGAGACCTTTCTTCTTTTCAATCACCTTGCGCATGAATATCACAGCAGGATTATCTCTGCGCCGGTAGCGCTCGCGGCCGGGTCTTACCGTCACCTCTGCTATTTGGATGTCAGCAGGTTTCAGCTTCAGTGTCAACTCACGCGTGGCTGTGGTAATCTTCACTTTCTTGGTCTCGTAGCCGATGGCTGAGAATGTCAGTTCTGTCCATCCTCTGCGAGCATGATTATCCACCTCATATTCTCCATCACCATTGGTTACACTGCCAGACCCTTTTCCTTCATATTGTACAGTGACATATAGCAGTGGTTCGTTAGTCAGCGAGTCAGTTACTACCCCTCTTATTTTCTGGGCGAAAGCTCCCGTTGGAATAGTCAAGAATGCTATTAAGATTGTATATAATATGTATATTCGTTTCATCAACTCTATTCTACTCATTCAAAGTAATTATTAACTATTATTCTCAAACGATTCAACTAGCACCTGCACAATACGTTCAGCAGTCCTTCCATCCCATCTGTCGGGCAGGGTAGCATGTTTCCACTCGCCTTGTATCAGTTTGTCGAGGGCAGATGCCAATGCAAAAGTATTCTCACCTACCAGTTCGTTAGTACCAATACGCCAGGTTTCTGGGTGCTCAGCATAAGTATTGAGTGTTATGCAGGGAACATCCAAAAAGGTTGCTTCTTCTGCTATGTTGCCAGAATCAGTAACGATGCCTTTGGCTTGATTGATGAGAAAGCCGAAATGCAGATAGCTTTGCGATGGCATGATATACAGATTAGGGGCATCCAACTCCAATTGCTTTACTGCATCTTCTACATAGCCATGAAGTGGTGCTACAATGGGAAGACCGTTGGCTTTTTTGATGACCGTTTCCAATAGCGATTTCAGTACAGGTTTGTTGCGTAGTAAGTCACGACGGTTCAATGTTAGCAACAAATAATTCCCTTTACGTAGTCCCATACTATTGAACCACATGGGCTGTAACAGTCTGTGACGATTATATCGGATTGTGTCAATTAGTATATTGCCAACATAATGGATATATTCTGGTATCATGCCTTCTTGATTGAGGTTCCTGTTAGCAACCATACCAGCAGTAAACAAGTAGTCAGATATGGCATCAACGATGGTTCGATTCACCTCTCGGGGCATATTCATGTCGAACGAGCGTGTCCCAGCAATCACATGCGCCACTTTCAGTCCACGTTTCTTAGCCACAATAGAGCAACTCATGGTAGATGCTAAGTCATCAACTACCAATACAACATGGGCAGGATGAGCGTCAAGCTCTTTCTCAAAAGCCAGCATGATAGCTGCGGAAACTTCACTTTGCCCACCATTTGACACATTTAGGTAACCATCCGGCTCCCGTATGTCAAGATCGGAAAATAACGATGCGTCAAGGCTTGGGTCTCCTTGTGGTCCCGTATATATAAGTCGGAATGAAATATCTTTACCGTTACTATGAGCTGCGTTTATTGCACGGCATATAGGCGCTATTTTCATAAAGTTTGGGCGTGCGCCCGAAACAATGGTTACTTTCATTTCCAATTGTTTTTATAATTTCTTGCAAACATACAAATAATTATTGGTAAAACCGAATACTGCAAGGCAAAACAATTATTTTTAATTCTTTTTTTCACTTTCCCTTTTCTCTCGTTAGTCCATTTGTTTATGCGAGAGATGTAGTATTGCGATGAGTACAACTAACACAACAAACGCTTACTACCGCTAAACGGGTGGTTTAGTTCCGCTAAAACGGTCTTTTACTTCCGCTAAGTAAAAATGGCGATTTTTATGCATGTTATGGCTCGTGCAGTGGATGTGTGTATATGCGAATGTTTTAATCTGGCACGAATGTAAAATCTTTAGTAAAAAAAAGTTCAAATATTGGGCTGTGTGAAAATAAAGTTGTATCTTTGCGCTAAATTCGGTAAAAAGGTAAAATTTTAAGTTGATAATATATGAAGAAAGAAATTCAATTCAGTCTCCTCTATCGAGACATGTTCCAGAGTTCAGGCAAGTATCAACCCAGAAAAGATCAACTAGAGCGCATTGCTCCCGTTATCATCGACATGGGTTGCTTCGACCGTGTGGAAACCAACGGTGGCGCTTTTGAGCAAGTGAACTTGATGTATGGCGAGAATCCTAACTTAGCAGTTCGCGCTTTTACCAAGCCTTTCAATGAGGCTGGCATCAAGACACACATGCTGGATCGTGGTTTGAATGCATTGCGTATGTATCCTTGCCCTGTGGATGTGCGTAAGTTGCTGTATAAGGTTAAGCATGCT
>Ga0247611_10009427_pt1 | contig 11740 bp, 24 predicted proteins | sample 177DNAGHGhighgp2_FD_192422 | JGI IMG/M metagenome (GOLD analysis project Ga0247611, IMG submission 192422) | Sheep rumen microbial communities from Palmerston North, Manawatu-Wanganui, New Zealand - 1770 DNA GHGhigh gp2 | ecosystem: Host-associated > Mammals > Digestive system > Stomach > Rumen... | reverse complement strand
CTTATAATCATGAGATTTTAAATCTTGCTTCTGACTGTGTTATTAATGATTATTTAGTATATTATCGTAAGAAAGATATTCCTGATTGTCTTGTTACTCCAGAATGGGTTGAACAAAAATTTGGAGTAAAATATGACAGAAAGAATGATACTCAGTTCTCATTATATGTTAAGATGAAGAAAGTAGCTGATGATCAGAAAGACTTAATGAAAAAGTTAATGGAAGATCCTGCTATTAAGAAACTTCTTGATGATATGGAAAAAGATGGTAAACAGCAAGGTCAACAAGGTGGTCAGAGTGGACAAAGTGGCCAAAGTGGTCAGAGTGGTCAAAGTGGTCAAGGTGGCCAAGGAGGACAGGGTAATTCAGGTCAAGGTGGTTCAGGTTCATCTGATGAAGAAATAGATAAAATGTCTGGTGATGAAGCTGCTGCTGATGCTCAGAAATCTGCTGATGCCGCTAAAGATGCTGCTGATAAAGCTGCTAAAGCTGCTGGAAAATCTGGTGATGAAGATGCTAAGAAAGCTGCTGAAAAATCTAAAGCTGCTGCAGAAAAATCTCAAAAAGCTGCTGATGAAGCAAAAGAAGCTGCAGAAAATGGAGATGAAGAAACTGCTAGAAAGAAAGCAAAAGAAGCTAGAGATGCTGCTAAAGAAGCAGAAGATGCAGCTAAAGAAGCTGGAGCTGATACTGGTAAAGGAAATGGTAAAGATGGAGACCAAAATTCACACGGTGAAGGTTCAGAAGGAGGCGATGGTGAAGGAGCTGGTGGAAATGGACATGGTACAGGACATGCATCAAATAATATGGAAACTCCTGAAGATTTAGCAAAAATCAGAAAGAAAGCTGCTGGTATTATCGAAGAATATCGTGAAAAGATTTCTGGTACATTTGGTGAATTTATTAAGAAATGTAAAAAATCACATGAACTTAAAGAATCAGGTTTAGCAGTAAATGCAAGAAAAGCATCACTTGGTTGGAATCAACAGATGAATTCATATGTTAATGCATATGTAAAGAAAAAGGTATTCCAGAAAAAGAGACAATGGGAAAGTACATATTCTAGAATCAAACGTGGTTCTTCATTCATTAAATATGGTGAACCTATCGAACCAGGTAAAAAGATTAGAGAAGAAAAATTAACTATCAATACTGCTTTCTATATTGACCGTTCAGGTAGTATGGGTGGAGAACCTATTAAGAATGTATTCAAAGCTGCTTATACTATTGCTGAAGCTCTTAAGAAACAATTTAGTAAAGAAAAAGTAGTTGATACAGTATCATTTAAGATGTATGCTTTTGACTATGGTATGCATGAATTAAAATGGGGTAATACAATTAGTGCTGATGGTGGTACTATGGACTTCGATAGAATTCTTGAATACATTAAAGATCATACAAATGATTTCCTTATCAATATCATTATAACTGATGCTCAATTCAATATCAATGAGAGTGAAGTTGACAAGTTTATAAAAGATATTAATGGTATGGTATTATTCATTACTAATAGTTCTAATTCAACAATGAAGAAACTATCAAAGAAATATGATACTCAACTATTCTATATAGAAGCTGATAATCAGTTTACTATTAAACATTAAAAAAGAGAGGTTGTTAAAACCTCTCTTTTTATTTATCAATAAATGGAACAAAATCCATATAAAACAAAAATTCTTTATTATTGAATTTATATTCTTTTATAATATTTTCTGGACCAAATTCAATTTCAGTATCTGTTTGAAGATCCTTGCCAAATCCTCCTTTACCTGGTTCTACAATTTCTCCAAATCCACCTTCAAGTCCATATACACCGTGGGTAAACTTAACAATAAGAGGAGACTTAAATATAACTTCTCTCTGAATATTTACACACCAATAAGGAAAACTTGAATCTAATTCATAATATTTTCCAATTTTAGGTTTAATCTTTTTCATATTAATAATTTTCTAACATATATTCATAATCTGTAATATCTTCTTCTGTCTTACCATCAAAAGATACTGCAAACAAAAGATATCCAGCTTCAACTGGATATCTTTCTTCCACATGAGAGAATGGATGTTTCTTCCAAAACTTCCAAAATCTTTTTCTTTCTAGTTTAGTCATTATTTTCAAATTTAAATGTCTTTTCAATAAACTTTGCCTTTCCTTCTTCTGTAGTAAGATCCCATGCAGAAACAGGAGTGAACTTATTTCTAGTAAAATTGATAATTTCTCCTGAAGGAAGAGTAGTGGTCATTTCCTTATTAACCTTATAAACAAATCTACCATACTTCTTACTATCTTCAAAATTATTCCAATCTATTCCCTTTTCATTCTTACACATTTCAATCTGCTCATCTGCATTATGTCCTACAAGTTGCTTGTGAGGAAGATATGTCTGAGCAGTCTGTTGCTTAGAATTCTTTACACAGTCAAGCTGACGATAAAGGAACCAAGCAAAAGCTTCATTCTGATTAGGAACAGTCCAACACTTACAATCAAACTGTGCCATCTTCATCTTCTCAATAATATCTACACAATCACCAGCACCAATATTTCTTTTATCACTATGATAAATATTATAAAGAATAAACTGTCTATTAAATTCACTTGTTGCAAGAGATGCAAGAATTGACTGAATCTTACAAAGACGTCCACCAAAAAGAGTATCAGTCTCTGTAGTTTCATAGTCAGTTATAAGAAGAGAAATTTCATCTGACTGAACATATGCAAACTTACAACCCTGTACATTTTCACAAAGAAACTGTGCAGTCTTATTCATCATATTAATAAAGTCATCATCAAATGGCTTCTGAAAATTATTCTTGATAAGTTTAGAGAAATTCTTACCATCAAGCATTACAAGGATGTCATTATTTCCTTGTATTCTATAGTCAGTAAGTCCTCTGTAATACTGACACTTATCTTCAAGATTTTTAAATTTCATAATTATTAAATTTTTGAAAGAAAATACTTTTTATCTACAAATTTTGTCAACCAAACTCCATTGTTTGAAAGATAGAACTTTATACCATCTTCATACATTTTCTTAGAGTCTATACTTAAAATAACTGGTTTACCATGACGACGTCCAACATTTGTTGCTGTCTCAATATCCTTTGAAAGATGAACATATAATCGAGTTTGAGGCTTCAATCCATCTTTAAGAATATCATTGATAAACTTATCACAAGTTCCATGATAAAGAATATCTGGAGGAGTTGTTTCTTTTAATTCAACATCAACAGGAATTGAATGTCCTTGTCTTGCACGAATTAAAGTCTTATCATCATTATATTCATATCTCTGCTTATTATTTGTATCTACAATTTCTTGTAAAAGATCAGAAGTATAATGATAATTCTTGATAATTTCATCTACCTTTCTCCAGCCATGCTCATCAATCAATCCCTTATCAAAGGATTCTTTGTCATGTCGAAGAAGCCATGCAAGCTTCTTTCCTTTTTCTACTACATTAGCATTCATATTTATCAATTGCTTCTTTAGCTACTTCAATTGTCCAATAACCAACTTTACCACCTATTAACATATTAAATTTATTACAAACCCATGGTTGATATAAAATTTTATCTCTATATTTATATTTAATTATTTGTGCACTAATAACATTTGGATTATTTGTAATATATGTTTCAAATCCATTTTTTATTAGTTCTTTTTTATTAAGTGGTTCACGCATATTATTCACAAATTTTACTTAATACAAATTCAATCATATCGTCCTGAAGTTTTGCTGCCTGTTCTGCAGGAATTTTAAGACCACCTGTTAAATGACCCCAACCACGGAAAGAACCAATATATTGGTCATTCATATAAAGGTCACAACCATCTTTAATCTCAAATCCTTTATACTTAGTTGATGATTCTCTACCATTAAGAACTGCTGCAATATTATTTGCTAGTTCATTCATCCATTTGTCATTTTCCTCAGTAAGGTCATCAACTGTAAAAACCATTACACCATCTTTTGCCCAGACATAACCATAATGATCATTCTTAAATTCAGGCATCCAAATTTCAGTCCATTTCATATTACTCAAGTATTTTACATTCTTCTTCAGTATACATTGAGTGGAGTTTCTCAATCCACCATTTTGTCTTAACTTTTACAGAAGGTCTTCTCTGACCCTTAAGAAGTGTTGAACGTTTAAATACTACTCCTTCTTTAACATATGGCATTGCACAATCAGGTTGTGTCCAATCATTTGTTTGAATTAAATTAATAATTGTAGAATCAAGTGCGCCACGATAAATAAGTGAAGGAATTTCAACACCACTCATCTTAAATAAGTCATAATACTTTTCAGGCTCCATATATCCTTTTTTCTTAAGGAATACATCAATAAGAGCAAGATGCATTTCATCTCCTTCTACATGTTTACCAGCAAAAGAATTTTCACCATACCATTCAAATACAAATGTTATTTCATCAATCCCAGTAAATACATCTTTCTTACCAGAATGTTCTTTAACAATCTTAGAAAGAATTTCAGGATAATTAGAATTCTTAAACCACTTTACAACAGGACCAAACTGTTCACTATTCTCATCAACAGTAACAGTCCTACTTCCAAATGGACCCCAAGTTTTCTTTTTACAATTATATGTAGCTACAAAATTTTGTCCATCTAGTTTATTGAATCCCCAGACGAATTCACCCTTAAGTGTTCCATCATCTTGGATTCTTGGTATACTATCATAATGTTTCATTTATTTAAGATTAATAGATTCAACAATATCTTTAATCTGAGAACATTTATTAGCAATATCCTCAAATTCTTCTTTAGTAATCTCCTTACAAGAACCTTCATTACGACCATAATATGGCTTCTCATAAGGATTCTTAAACCAATAACGGTTTACTTCACGACCCTTCTGATTACTGATACAATAACTATCTTTAATAGAAATACCATAACATTGATATTTGTTATTGAATTCATTAGAAGGCCAACTGTCAACATAAACAGCAAGAAAAGAAGAACCATTGAAATTTATGATAAAATATCTACCAGCAAGTTCCTTATACCAGTTGGTACACTTTTCACTTCTTTCTCTTTCAGCTTCATTCTTACGTCTTGTCTCTTCTTTGATAAAATCAATAAATTCCTTGATGGTAGCATCAGGATGTGTCTTATAATAAATTTCTACAGGGGTTTCCATAATATTCTCTTTTTAAAATTACATTAATAATATAGAATAAAAAAGAGGAAATTCAATTTCCTCTTATGTAATTATTGAATAAAGCAATTCACTGCTTTCTTCTTCAATAAAATCATTATGATATCCACAATAAGGACATTGTTCTTCATCACTTTCAAAATTAATCTTCCAATCAGGATAATATTCTTTTATTTCATCTTGTGTCAGTTCTGCTCCACAGAATGCACACTTCTTAGTTCCTTCAAAATACCTCTTAATCATATTCTACAGCTATTAGTATTAATCTTGATAAGCCCAACTTAAAGTCCAATTATTATCATATCTATTATTTTGAACATATTCAAAATTCTGCCTGGGTTTCCACCAACATTCATTAGGAAAACTTATTTTAGTTATAATTTGTCCATCAATCAATTTATGAATAAGTTGAAGTAAAGTTTCAGAATATTCAATAAAATCTGGAAGTGAATGCTTCTCAGAAAATGAACCATTCCAATTAGAAGTTAATGACATTTCAATACCTCTAAAATCATGCATTGCTTCATTAATGATTGCAATAGTAGGATTGCTCCAAATATCTATAGTAGCATGATATTTACCATATTTATCTTCTCTTTCTTCTTTTTCTTGTACAGAATAATTGTATCTCCAAAAATATACCATGCATTTCTTATCCCAATCATATTTCTGGCCATCTTTAGTATATCTACTAATAATATCTACAGCATCTTCAAAAAGTTGTGCATACTCTTTTACAAGATACTGTTGAGGATTATGCCTGAATTCATGATTCTTAATTCTGTCATGAATTGCTTTAAGTTTTTCTAAATCTTCTTTAGGAGGAAATTGTAACATAATATAATTTATTGAACTGGTCTAATAACTAAAGTTCTTGCAGAAAGAAGTGTAGAATAAACACCTTTGTTTATTTTATATTCCCAATTATAAATACCATACATGAATGAAAAATAATATCCCCATTTATTAGCAGTCCTCATAATATCACTTGACCAATATGATCCTGCTTTACCAACTTCCTTCAATCCATCAGTGTTTAACTCTCCACATGCAGGTAAGAAAATACTATTACCATTTTTACCTGTTACAAGACATCCTGGATTTTTACCACTCTTCCACTTCCATGTACAATTCTTTATAAGTTCATTCCATTGTGCTTTTGTTGGAAGTTTTACATAATCTACTTCAGCTTTCTCATCATAAGTAAATCTATGTCCAGTTTCTTCAGATGTTTTAGCACCAAGATTACAGTTTGCCCATTTAACTGACAAACCAAGGTCTACGTATTCAATTGAATTTAATATTTCTTTAATTTGTGTATGATCCATATTATTTATAAATATTTTTAATCCCACCAATTACCATCATTCTCATAACGAATTTTATGATATAAATATTTTGCTTTCAACATATAAAGTTCATCTGGATGTTCAGTATAAAACTTTTCAAGTTTAGGATCTTTAACAAATCTTTTTAGATTCTTAGTGTTTACTTTAACATCACAAATATACTTGAAATCGGGAGTATGTCCTATTTCATAATTACCATCTTCAAGTTTATTAAAAGTCAAATCACCATCATAATGAAATAGATTTTTCTTACCGGTAAATATATCAATAAGATTTTCACAAATCTTCATATCTCGAATGACATATTCAACACCAACAAACCTATCACTCTTAATATGATATTTTCTCATTTCTTCAATCTTGGCTTTTTCAATATCATAAAGAAAACATGAATCCCAAGGATAGGTCTTATACACTTCCTTTAGAAGTACATAAAAATTCTTGTTGAATAAATGATACTTTATCCAACCTTTAAATGTCAACCATTTATCCTTAAAAGAACCAATTCTTTTAAGACTTTCAAAAAATGATGGTGCTACATTTACTTTCATAGTTCTATATCTGAATAATTTAAAAATTCTTTAATTCTATTCTTATATTTATTCCAAGACTCTTCATCTTTCTTAAAGAAATATTTTCCTTTAATTACATAATCATCACTAAGGAATGTTTTAAAATCATGATAAACAATAGCAAACATCTTTACTTCATCTTTTTCAGTAAGCCAACTATTAAATCCAACATTAGCTACTTCTACTTGAAGATGTTCACTTTTACCAGTAAATCTGAGTAATTTACTCATAGTGATAGTATACCAAATGTCTTTACTAATTAATTTCTTAGGATTAAAAAGAAAATCTTCTATATTTTCATCAATCTTCTTTATATCCTCTTCTTTCAACATTTTTGGTCCAACATATTCTACAACATACTGACTGAACCAAGGCATATATCTCTTATTAAATTCATCAAAATCTATAAGAGGAAGATCTTCATTTACTGGATTAACATTATAAAGTTCAATATAAATCCATGTATCAAGAATATTATATATACTTACTCTTGCACCTGTACCTTCTTTTATAGATTTATAAACTTCTTTAGAATATGGATAAAATCCAGCATAAAATCTCTGAGGATCTTTACCATCATCAGATTTATATCGATAAACTTCTACAAATACCATATCATCTGGAATCTCAAGAGTACTATTCCAGTTATCACCCCAAAGGTTTATATTTTCAAGTTCAATCTTTCTCATATTATTCTTCTTTTAAAATATCTTCAAATTCCAACATTAATTCAGCAATTCTATCAGAATCACTATCACAATTATAATATTTCTCTAATACATATTCAAGAGTTTCTTTTACTCCTCTCTTAAATGCATTCTTTACATCATTCCAATCAGGAACTTCTTTAGCCCAATCATGTGAAATATCATAAGCACACTGATAAGCGCGCTCATCAAGACAATCATAATCTCCATTTACAGGATCAACACAAACACCTAATTTGTGGGCTTCTGTAGGAGTAAGTTCACCATTTGAATTGTAATAATGAATCTTTCTAAAATCTTTAATGTCTCTCATATTAATAACCTATTTCATTAAGTTGACAATATTCACAAGGACAAGTATAATCATATTCAGGATTACCAGTTTCATCATACTTATCTTGGTCATCAGACCATTCTTTTTTTAATGTACATAATTTACAAATATTCATGATTAATCTCTTTCGTAATAATCTTCAGTTTTACCACATTTTCTACATGTCCTATATCCACCACAACTCCATGTCCAATTAACAGGACCCCATTCATGATCACAATGCTCTCTAATAGCTGATCTAATTTCTTCTCTATGTTTATCTTCAAGTTCACCCAATTCTTTATAATGAACTTTTTTCATTTCATTAGTTCCCTCTTCATGACCTTTAAAGAAAGACATATCAATCAATGCACCAAAAATCTTCTTTAACTCTGCATAAGAAACTGTTACTGTTTTATCATTATATTGTTTATGATATTCTTCATTATTTGTATATCCATATCCAATATTTTCTCCATTAAGATAGTGAACCCAAATATAAAACATTAAGTAATCAAAATCTTCATAGATAGTTTTAGGAGAAAGGTCATCATAATAAGATTCAAATTCCTGTCTTATTTCTTCATGTAATTCACCTTCTCTTTTCCACATCTCTAATTTTTCATGTATTGACATGTTTTCAATATCTTTACTATTTTTACTCATAATGTTTATTTATACTTAATTACTACTCCAGGGTGTTCTTGTTCATCATCAGAAGGAACAAACATAACTTTATCTGTCTTACGAACTAAATCTCTACATCTGTTATCATCAAAATTATTATCAATCCAAATTTCTCTATCCCAATACATTTCTCCGCCCTTTTGATAAAGTTCATAAATGATTTTATTCACTTCATCAATAAAACCTTCTTTCTTTTCAGAAATAAGCTTATTAAGTTTGTTACAGATTCTTTTAGTTTTCATTGTATTCCCACATTAACTTAGCTCTTTTCCAATTCTTAGTCCAATGTTCGCCAGTCTGTACATGATTAGGACGAACCCACTTACATACAAACTTACTGAAATCTTCAAAAGGAAATTCATCAGCAATACGGATTACACAACCTTCTTTAGTATCACCATAAGTAGAAGGAGTACATACAAGTTCATTTACAAGATTCCAAAGCTGACCTTCAGTTTCAATCTTACCTCTCCAAAGTTCAGGTACATGAGGCTGCTTAAGAACATCAGCAACAAGACAAACATCATCCCAAGAATACCAAACTTTTCCATCAGTTACTGCAAAGATATGCCAGTAATTTTCAAGTTTTGTATACTTGATAGAATGCTCACCGAAAAGATTTTCACCATATACTGTCTCATTCTCAGCAATCTTATCTTTAATCTGCCAAAGAAGACCATCTGTGTCCCACATATTCCTTGACCAAGGACTACGAGTAGGAGCTCCATGAGAACGAGCAAATACATCATAATGATTAACAGCCTGATTTTCACCATCAAGTTTCTCAGTTATAACTATCTCTTTTCCTTCATAATATTTAAACCAATCACCAGACAACTTCTTGTCATCAGAAGTTGTACCAGGTGACCAAGGAAGATGATAAGTTCTAGGATATTTAGGGTTAATATTTTCCATAATTTATTCTAAATCAAATGAAGTTGTTCCATCATCGAATTTAGTATATTTTACTTTACTTAATTCGGTCCATCCATAATTAGTATTCCATTTATTGATTTTAGTATCATCAGGAATACCTTCTAATTTTTCTTTTAATTCTTTTACAGTCATATTTACTATATTTTTTACATTATAATATAGTATTAAATATTTCTAATTCAAAAAAGAGCGCTTAATTAGCGCTCTTTATAAGTAAAATCTCTATGAACTGTAGGAAGACTCTTAAACATCACATTCTGAGTTTCTTCATATAGTTTTTGTATGAATTCTTCTTCAGTACAAAATTCTACTTTTCGTTCAAGAAATTCATATGGATTATCATACTGATACATAGAAATATTATGATAAGTACCAGTAGATGAATGAATTATCCATTTATAATCATAAGTATCATATCCAGTTTCTACTTCTTTACAATAAGTATCATATCCATTTTCAGCCCATATCCAAATACCGTCTCTATTAAATTCCATGTCAACGATATTATGTAGCCAATAAGTATGATCTCTTTCTTTAATGATTGCACATTGACCTACATAATATTCTGTAAGTTCATTTGCTCTTTCTTTAAGAAGAGAATTTATTTTCTTAAGACGTTCCTTAAGATGGATATAATTAGTTACAAGATCTTTAATTGACTGTGCCATATTTATTCATCAGATACTTTCTTCCAAGTCTTTGTAAAAAGTACATCATAGAATTCATCATTCTTTAGATGTGCCCACATATCAGCAAACATTACTTTATATGCTACATGTTCATAAAATACAAATGGAGTAACTTCATTACCTGCCTTCTTTTCTTTATCAATCATTTCATTGACTAAGTCAAGAGTAGAGCACATAATTTTCATATATAATGTTTTCTCATCTTCAGAAAGATTATTAATATCTTTAAATGCTTCTATTCTATTCATATTTAAAACATTTTTATCAATTTATCAAATTGTTCTTTAAAATCATTAAAGATTTTCCTCTGTTCTTCATTAAGTTTACCTTCATGATTCAACTGTTGAAGCATTTCAGTAAGTCTATTGAAATTTGAAGATGTATTTACAATAGCATTATTTACTGGTCTTGATTTAGAACAGTAACAAAACTGATGAGACTCTGAATCTCTAATCGCATAATCAATTTCTTGATATTCTGTTTCATCTGACAAAAGCATTACCTTTGTCTCTCCATTTTTCTTATTTGTTATAAGAGCATCCATAATATTTTATATTTTATCTTGTTTTGCTAGTTTTACTAAAAGTTCTATTGCATCCATATCTTCATCGGAAATATAATGAGATGCTTCACCCCAAAATTCCCACCATAAATCCAAAGATTTTTCAAGTTGTTCTACTGCTTGTTCTTTAGTCATAATATTTATTTTATTTAACAGTTATGATCTTCATCATAATTATAACCAGTTAATTCATACATTACATCTCTTTGAGTCCTATTAGGACGAGGATAATAGTCTTCATAATCAGGACAACATTCACATACCCAACGATGGATAGTAGTTGAATATCTTACCCATCCACGTTGATTAAGAGTCTCCTCATATGAAGTACGAAACTCTGGATTATCACACCATGATCTAAAATCCTCTATAGGAAATTCATCATGAAGATACTGTTCGGCAAAATCATTATGTCCAAATGGAGGTACTTCATATACATGTCCATCTGGATCAAGCCAACAGTCATTTATTTGTCTATTCATAAATTAATTATTTCTCTATTCCAATAATGATCCATAAAGAACTTCTTATGAAGGAATACCCTCATAATGATAGGCTCTCCTGAATAAGCAAAATCCATATCAAATAGCTTCTCTCCACTCTCAGTGTCTACAACAGCATAAATACTGTTAAGACTTCCATCATTCATATCAATAAGAGTCTGAAGATCCTTTGATATATATATTTTCTCATCATTCCAAAGGTCGAGGAAGATAAACTCTTTTGCTTTTGCTGTG
>Ga0247611_10009426_pt1 | contig 11743 bp, 9 predicted proteins | sample 177DNAGHGhighgp2_FD_192422 | JGI IMG/M metagenome (GOLD analysis project Ga0247611, IMG submission 192422) | Sheep rumen microbial communities from Palmerston North, Manawatu-Wanganui, New Zealand - 1770 DNA GHGhigh gp2 | ecosystem: Host-associated > Mammals > Digestive system > Stomach > Rumen ... | reverse complement strand
TAATGGTAGGAAGCCATCGCGGTATAGTAGAGGATGTCTTCCCGATATCGGTTTTCGGCATTGTCTTTCAGGACGTTCCGGAGGGCGACGCGGGCGGCGAGATAGTCTTCCATCTTATAGTAGAGGCGGGCGTTCTCGAAGGCCTTCCGGTCCAGCCGGTCATACAGGTCGTCCATCATTTTCTGGCAGGCCTCGATGTGCCCTTTGTCCGCGGGATACTCCTGGATGTACTGGGCGATGGCGGCCAGGCAGGTCTTCGTCGGGGTCTGGTCCAGTTCCCAGCGGTAGGTGGCGCGGTACAGGCAGTCCAGCCGGAGGAAAACGGCTTCGCCCGTGAAGGGGCTCCGCGGATAGTTCGTGATGAATTTCGCGAAATTGGACTCCGCGGTATAGTAATCCTTGTAGCGGTAGTTGGACAGGCCCCAGTAGAACTGGACCGTGTCGTCCAGCGGGGTCCCGCTCGTGAGGACGGTCATGGACTCGAACAGCTGGGCTGCCTTGAGGTATTTCTTCTGGTTGAAATAGTCCATCGCCGCCTTATACTTGGTATCCACGTCATTGGACGAGAGCAGGGTCTCATACTGCGACTTGCAGGAAACCGCGGCCGTGAGGCCGGTGAGGGCGATGAGGATCGCTTTTCTGAGGTTCATAGTCATACCTTTGTCAAATCTTGAGAAGGAACTTCTCCGCATCGCGGGCGGCCATGCAGCCTGAGGCGGCGGCCGTGACGGCCTGCCGGTACAGGGGGTCCTGGACATCGCCCGCCGCGAAAACGCCCTCCACGCAGGTGCGGGAGGACTTCCCTTCGGTGACGATGTAGCCGTTCGCATCCGTCTCCACCCAGGGCGCAAAGAGCTCCGAGTTGGGATGATGCCCGATGGCGAGGAAGAATCCGTCTATGTCGATATCAAAGACAGTGCCATCCTTGCGCAGCAGCCGGGCGCCGGTGACGCCGAAGCCGTCCCCGAGGACCTCCTGCGTGTTGCAGTTCCACAGGACCTCGATGTTCTCCGTGTCGAAGACTTTCTTCTGCATGGCCTTCGAGGCGCGGAACACGTCGCGGCGGACGATCATATACACTTTCCTGGCGAGGGAGGCGAGATACAGGGCCTCTTCGCAGGCGGTGTCGCCGCCGCCCACCACGGCGACCGTGCGTTTCCGGTAGAAGAAACCGTCGCAGGTGGCGCAGGCGGACACGCCGGAGCCCTTGTATTTCTCTTCGGAGGGGAGGCCCAGGTAGCGGGCCGTCGCTCCGGTGGCGATGATGAGCGCCTCGGCCTGAAGTTCCTTTTCCCCGTCGATGACGACCTTGAAAGGCCGCTGGGAGAGGTCCACGGACGTGGCGACGCCGCTGCGGACATCGGCCCCGAAACTCCGGGCCTGCTCCCGCATGCTGTCCATCAGGGTATTGGCGTCCACGCCGCCGGGAAAACCGGGGAAGTTCTCCACGATGGTGGTCGTCGTAAGCTGGCCGCCGGGCTGGATCCCTTCGTACAGGACGGGGGAGAGGTTGGCACGGGAGGCGTAGATGGCGGCGGTGAATCCGGCGGGGCCCCCGCCGAGGATGAGGAGCTGGATGGGTTCCATCTTATCTGTCAAGCTGTGTTGAGTAATCGGTGTCGTAGATGATGCGGCGGACGGCCGTGTTGCGGAAGGCACCGCCGGGAACGGTCTCGAAGCGGAAATCCGTGTGGAGTCCCCGGCCTCCCTCGCGGGTGAGGGCACCGGTCCAGCGGGGACCGTACTTGCTCACGAGCGAGACGAAATAGCGGGCGGTGTCATATCCCTGGAAGGCGAACTGGCTGGGTTCGGTCTTGAACAGGGCGCGGTAGGTGCGGACGAAGGACTTGACGCGGGCGTCGGCATAATCGGCAAAATAGGCGGAGCTGATGTGGAGGGCGCACTGGTGATAGGCGGCTCCGTCCACGGAGTCGAAGGTGCGCACCCGGGAAGGCGCGTACATCATGAGCCGGTAGCCGCGTCCGCGGAGGAGGCCCAGGCCGCGGACCAGGTCGGCGACGAACCTCTCCTTCTCGGAGGCGACGATGATGCGGTTCACGCCGCCTTTGGTCATCAGCGCGGTCAGGGCGGCGGGGAGGCTGCGGACCTCTCCCTGGGTGAAGCTGACTCCCTCGAAGGGGATACCGGCTTCGAGCAGGGCGTTCCGGACGCCTGTGGCCGGAGCCGTGCTTTCGGAGGCGTTCTCCGAAACGAGGATGACCCGGTCTCCGCGGACCAGGTCTTCACCCGCCCAGAGCGCGAGGTCGCGGTATTGGCTGACGGCGGCGGAGGGAGCCTGGATGAAGTTCCGGTGCGAGTCGGCGAGGGAGGCGGCCCGCTGGTCCAGCGGCGAGACGACCGGGGTGTTCCCGGCGCGTTCCAGGACGGTGGCGAGGTCGGCGGAGGTCACCGGACCCAGGATGAAGTCATTCTTCTCCAGTTCGAAGGAGGCGGGAAGGCCGGCCTGGAGGTCATACACGTTCAGGCGGGTCTTGATCCCTTCTGCCTCCAGGTCGCGGAGGGCCAGCAGGACGCCGGAATAGAAGTCCATGTTGGTCTCGCTGTACTTGCCGCCGGCATTGAAGGGGAGTATCAGGGCCAGTTCGGCGCTGCCCGTGCCGGTCAGCCAGTCCAGGACGCCGTCTTCTTCCTCCGGCTGCTGCAGGGTCTCTTTCTTTTCGAGGGGGGAGACGTCGGGGATATCGACCTTGACGGGATCGGTAACCGGTGTCTCGACGGTCTCCGTTTCCGGAATGGCCGGGTCGGCGATTTCGGGGATGACCACGGGCGGAGGCGTGACGGTTGCCGGGGCATTGCCCGATGCCCGGAGGGCTTTCTCCTCTTCGCTCAGGATGGGGATATAGAGGACTTGCCTTTTGGAAATGCGGCTGGATTTGAGGCCGTTGGCATCCATGATGTCCTGCGTGGTGACTCCGTATTGTTTGGCCACGTCGTAGATGTCCTCGAACCACTTGACGGTATGCTTGATGAATCCTTCCTTGTCGGGGAAGCTCTCTTTCCGGGTTTCCGGACCTCCCGTAGCGGCGACGGCCGATGTCTCCCGGGTCGTCTTCGTCTCTTCAGTCCTGGCCTTGGACGTGTTCTGGACGGCCTTCTTGTCCACGGGAATGTAGATGACGGTGCCGGACTTGAGCCCGTTCTCTCTCAGCAGGGGATTGGCGGAATAGAGGACCTCTTCCGTGATGTCGTAAGCCTTGGTGATACCGTAGATGGTCTGCCGCTCCAGGACGATGTGGGCATAGTAGGTCTTTCCGTCGATGTTCACGGTGGAGTGGGAGACGGTGACGGGTACCGGGGTATAAGTCTGGGCGCGGAGGACCGGTCCTCCCGCCAGAAGCAGGCAGAGAAGGAGCGTGATCGAGGCGGTATTTCGGTGTATCTTCTTCATCTCGTAACAGTTAAAGTTGCTCCGCGAAAGCAGTCAGCTTCTCGGCGAACCGGTCCCAGGACAGGCGTTCCTTCTCCTGCCGGATGGCCCGGACGCAACCGTCCCGGATGGCGGGATCGGCGAAGTAGCGGAGGATTTCCTTCCGGATGGCTTCCGGGGCGGCGACAGGGGCGACAATTCCCGTGCCACGGTCGCCGATGGTTCCCTTCAGGCCCCCCACGTCGGTGACGATCATCGGGACCTCAAAGTGGTAGGAGACGGAACTGATGCCGCTCTGGGTGGCGCTCCGGTAGGGGAGGACGGTCACGTCGGCCGCGCTGAAATAGCGCTTGACCTCCGCGTCCTTCACATAGTCGGGGAACACATGGACCCGCTCCCTGCCGGGCAGGGAATCGATGATGGCCCGGTACTTGTCGAAGGAGCCGTAGGGCTCTCCCGCCACGACGAGCTGGTAGTCTTCGGGAAGGTCCCGGAAGGCTTCCAGCAGGATATCCAGCCCCTTGTAGTCGCGGATGAGCCCGAAGAACAGCAGGGTCTTCCGGTCCGGGTCGATGCCCAGGGCACGGGCCGCCTCCTCCCGGGGAAGCCTTTCTCCGAAATGGGAATACAGCGGGTGGGGGAGGAGGACGTAGCGGGCGTCCGGCTTGAGGGACAGCAGGTCGTCCGTCACGCTCTCCGACATGGTTACGAAACCGTCGCAACCGGCGAGGAACCACCGGGTCAGGGGCTTGTCGAACCAGTGGGGTTCGTGGGGAATGACGTTGTCCAGCACGGGAACCACCTTGCAGCGGGGACCGACGTGGCGCTCCACCCATCCCAGGGACGGGGCGAACCAGGACATCCAGTATTTCATCACGAGCAGGTCCGGTTCCCAGGCGCGGATTGCGCGTGCCGTGCGCGCGTACGAAAAAGGATTGGCCGTGTCCAGCAAGGCTTCCGCCTGCACCGGGACGGCCTCGTCGTCTTCGGTCACATACTGCGTTTTCCCCGGGAAGAGGATCTCAGGGTACTGCCGGCTGAAGCTGAAAGCCCTGACATCGTGCAGTTTTCCCAGTCCCGCGAGCAGGCTCGCGTTGAACTGGGAAATGCCTCCCCGAAGGGGATAGAAACTGGACAGTATGGCGACTTTCATCGACTATTTGTTCCCGGCGTCGGCAGCCTTGGTCTTGACGTACTCGGCGTTCAGGCCGGCGAGGATCTCGTCGGTGATGTCGAGGGCGGCGCTGCCGGTCACCACGGGAGCCGGGAGGATGTCACCGGAAGTCGTGAGGATGAGGGCGTACTGCTTTTCGGCATTGTACGCCTGCACGAACTCGGCGATGGCGTTCATGATCTGGTTCAGCATCACCTGCTGCTCCTCGTTCATCTCCTGCTGCTTGCGGACCACGTACTGCTGGTACTCGTTCTGCTGCTGCTGGAGCTTCTGGTACTGGGCGTTGGCCACGGAAGTGGTGAGGAGCCCCTTGTCCACCTTGTTCTGGAAATCGTTGGCGTCTTTCTGGAGCTTGTTGCCGCGACGGTCGATCTCCGACTGGATGCCGCTGACCTTGGTTTCCACCGAGCTGCGCAGGTCGTTCGCCATGTCATAGCTTTCGACGACCTTGTCGATGTTGAAGAATACGATGCTGCCGGCGACGGCGGTGGTGTCGGACTTGGCTTCGGCGGCAGGGGTCGTGGCGGCGTTGTTGCAGCCGGTGAGGGCGAGGCCGGCCACCAGGACGGCGCTCAGGATGGATGCAGTCTTTTTCATTATTGTGCAATTAATATTTCCCATAGTACAAGAATGCAAAGATAATTATTTTTTGCGGATTTGTGCAAGATATGCCGCGATGGTCGCTTCCAGGCCCAGATACAGGGCGTCGCAGATGAGGGCGTGGCCGATGGAGACCTCGTCCGTCCAGGGAATGGTCCGGATGAAGAAGGCGAGATTCTCCAGGGAGAGGTCGTGCCCGGCGTTGAGGCCGAGCCCGCAGGAGCGGGCGGCCTTCGCCGTCTCCAGGTAGCGGGCGATGGCTGCGTCCGGGCCCAGGGGGTACTCGGCGGCGTAGTCGGCCGTGTAGAGTTCCACGCGGTCGGCCCCGCAGGCGGCGGCCCCTTCGGCCTGTGCCGGATCCGGGTCGATGAAGATGGAGGTCCGGATGCCTCGGGACTTGAATTCCCGGCACACGTCGGTCAGGAAGTCCTTGTTTTTCAACGTGTCCCACCCCTGGTTGGAGGTGATGGCGTCATGCGCGTCCGGCACCAGGGTAACCTGGTCCGGAACCACTTCGCACACCAGGTCGATGAAGGAAGGGATCGGGTTCCCTTCGATGTTGAATTCCGTCTTCAGGAGCGGGCGGATGGTCCGCACGTCGGCGTAGCGGATGTGACGTTCGTCGGGGCGGGGATGGACGGTGATGCCCTCCGCGCCGAAGCGCTCGCAGTCCAGGGCTGCCTTCGTGACATCGGGAAGATTCCCTCCGCGGGCGTTGCGGAGCGTGGCGAATTTATTGATATTGACACTGAGCCGGGTCATGATCCTGGGTATTGATGGTTTGTTTTCGCGACAAAAATAGTGATTTTTATAATTTAAAGTGTTATTTTTGGCGGCTGAAATGAAAGTGCCCGAATGAAAATAGGTTATTTCGTCCTGAAAGACGAGCTGCGGAAAGAGCCGCGCATGTGTGCCCTGCTGGATGAACTGGAATCCGCTTCTTATGAAGTCTATGAAATCAAGACCAAGGCCGACATCCGTCCGGATACCGACCTGGTCCTTTCCATGGGAGGGGACGGGACTTTCCTGTCGGCCGCGCATGTGGTGTCTGATATCGGCCTCCCCATCCTGGGCGTGAACTTCGGGCGGATCGGCTTCCTGTGCGAGAACCGGCCGGAAGCGGTCCTGAAGGCCCTCATGGAGGGGGACTTCAGCATCGAGTACCGGACCGTCCTCAATGCCACCCTCAAGGGCCCCGGGGCCCGCAAGAGCATCGGCATGCTGCCTTATTCGGTGAACGAGGTAGCCATCCACCGCAAGGGGCTCTCCGTCCTGGGCATCCGCGCCAGCGTGAACGGCGAGACCCTTCCGACCTACTGGGCGGACGGACTCATCGTCTCCACCTCCTCCGGCTCCACGGCCTATTCCCTGAGCGTGGGCGGCCCCATCTGCATGCCGGACACCAAGGCCCTCATCCTCGCCCCGATTTCCCCGCACAACCTGAACGTGCGGCCGCTCGTGCTGCCGGAAACCGCCAAGGTGGACATCTCCTTCGAAAGCCGGGACGGGGTGGCTATCATGAGCATGGACAACCGTACCGAGGAAATCACCCAGGAGTGGAGCATCCATGTCGAGATGGCACAGTTTTCGCTTAAGCGTATCCGGCTCCCGGAGTCCGGCTTTGTCCGGGCCCTTACCTCCAGGCTGTTCTGGGGCGAAGACATACGAAACAACGGATGACAGAGAATATGGAAGTTCCCGTACATGTGTCCATCATCATGGACGGCAACGGCCGCTGGGCGAAAGCCCGGGGCCGTGAACGCGTATATGGCCATGTGGAAGGAGTGGAAAGCGTGCGCGCCTGCACCGAGGCGGCCGTGGAGGCGGGGGTGAAGTACCTCTCGCTCTATGCTTTTTCGGAAGAGAACTGGAACCGCCCTGAGGCGGAGGTGAATCGGCTGATGGAACTCATGATGGAAGCCATCCGCAATGAGGTGAAGACCCTCATGGACAATGGCGTCCGTTTCGTCGTGCTGGGAAACAGGGCCCGTCTGTCGGAGCGGCTGAACGCAGCCATCGACCATCTGATGGAAATGACCGCCGGCTGCGCCCGGATGACACTCATCGTCTTCCTGAGCTACAGCGGGAAGTGGGACATCCTCCAGGCGATGAAGCGGGCGGCGGCCGAAAACGGTGCCGAGGGCGTCCAGAGCATGGAAATCGGGGATTTCGACCGCTATCTCGTGACCGCCGGCATTCCGGACCCGGACCTTCTGATCCGGACTTCCGGCGAGCAGCGCATCTCCAACTATCTCCTCTGGCAGTGCGCCTATACGGAGTTCTATTTCACGGAGGTGCTCTGGCCCGATTTCCGCAAGAGCGAATTCCGCGCCGCCCTCGAGGCTTATGCCTCCCGGGACCGCAGATATGGAAAAGTCAAATAAAAGAGTTATCTTTGCAGGATAATGACTGATTTTACGATGAAGATACGGAAGACCGCCTGCCTGCTGCTTCTCGCTCTCACGGGACCGTTCCTGTGGGCGCAGAACAGCCGCGAGGCGATCGAGATAGATTATTCGAATCCCCGGAAATACGTTGTCGGCGGGGTTGGAGTCGAGGGTAACCAGTACTTCGGCGAAAACCAGATCCTCCAGCTGACGGGCCTCCAGAAGGGCATGTCCGTCACGGTGCCGGGTGAAGACATTACGGGCGTGGTGAAACGCCTCGTGGCCCAGCGCTACTTCGAGGACGTGGCCGTCCGGGTGGATTCGCTGAACGCCACGCGCGACACCGCCTGGCTCAAGGTGGTGATCAAGGAACGCCCGAGAGTGTCCCGCTGGACCTATTCCGGCGTCAAGTCCGGCGAGCGGAAGGACCTGCAGGAGCGCCTGAATCTCCGTCCCGGCCGGGAGTTCTCCGATTATGTGAAGACGACTTCCGAGGAGATCATCAAGCGATACTACAAGGAGAAGGGGTTCCTTCTCTGCGAGGTGGACACCCAGGTGCAGAAGGACACGATGATCCGCAGCGCCATCCGGGTGAATTTCGACGTCAAGAAGGGCAACAAGGTCCGTATCAAGGACATCAACTTCATCGGCAATACCGACGTCTCCGATTACAAGCTCTCCAAGAACATGAAGGAGACCCACTCCAACAAGTGGTACAACTTCTTCAAGTCCAAGAAGTTCAAGGAGAAAGAGTACCAGACGGACCGGAAGACCGTCCTGGATGCCTTCAACGAGGCCGGTTACCGCGACGCCCGCCTGGTGCGGGACTCCGTCTATTACGTGGACCCGAAGCACATCTCGATCGACATGGTGTTCGACGAGGGCCCGAAATACTATTTCCGCAACGTGACCTGGACCGGCAACTCGGTCTATCCCTCCGAGGTCCTGGACGAGGTCCTGCAGATCAAGAAGGGGGACATCTACGACATGGTCACCATGGAAAAGCGTCTCCACGGCGGCGGCAAGCAGACGGATTACGACGTCACCAAGCTGTACCGGGACAACGGTTACCTGTTCTTCAACATCACCCCGGTGGAGGTGAACATCCAGAACGACTCCGTGGACGTTGAGATGCGCATCTCCGAAGGCAAGCCGGCCACCCTGAACAACATCGTCATCAACGGCAACGACCTTACCAACGAGAAAGTGGTCCGCCGCCAGATCATGACCCGGCCGGGCTACCTGTTCAGCCAGTCGGATTTCGAGCGTTCCATCCGCGAAATCGCCTCCCTGGGCCAGTTCGACGCGGAAGCCATCATGGGCCAGGGCGGTTACTCCGTCATCCCCAACCAGCTCAACAACACGGTGGACCTGGTGTATAACGTGACGGAGAAGCCTTCCTCCACGCTGGAACTCTCCGGCGGCTGGGGCGGCAATACCTTCGTCGCCACGGCGGGCGTGAGTTTCAACAATTTCTCCACGCACCGGATGTTCGAGAAGAATGCCTGGCGTCCGGTCCCGCTGGGCGACGCGCAGACGCTTTCCTTCCGTTTCCAGACGAACGGCCGGTACTACACCACCCTCAGCGCCAGCTTCATGGAGCCCTGGCTCTTCGGCAAGAAGCCGACTTCCCTGAGCCTGTCCGGTTACTATTCCAGGATGACGGACTCCTACCTGTACATCGGCATCCTGTCCACGGACCGCATGTTCGAGGTGTTCGGTTTCAACGCCGGACTCGGGAACCGCCTCAAGTGGCCGGACAACTACTTTGTCCTGTACAACAACCTGAGCTGGCAGACCTACAAGCTGACCAACTGGTACAACAGCTATTTCGCCTTCAACGACGGTATCTCCCATAACCTGAGCTACACGCTCTCCCTGAGCCGCAACTCCACGGACCAGCAGATCTATCCCCGCGTGGGATCCGACTTCTCCGCCTCCGTGCAGCTGACTCCTCCGTATTCGCTGTTCCGTAAATACACTTTCAAGAACGGCGAAAAAGTGAAGGTCGGCAGCTGGAAGGACGTCGATTACAACGCCACCTATCTGGACAATACCGGAACCGTCCAGAACGAGTGGAGCTCCGCGAACCGCTACAAGTGGATCGAGTACCACAAGTGGAAATTCAGCGGTGCCATCTATACCAAACTGGTGGGTGACCTCGTGCTGATGAGCCGGGCGCAGTTCGGTTTCCTCGGCTACTACAACCGCAACTGGGGCTATTCCCCGTTCGAAGGCTTCCAGGTGGGCGGTGACGGTATGTCGGGATACATGACCTACGGAGCGGAAATCATCTCCCTGCGTGGTTATGAGGACTATTCCCTCACGCCGATGCGTGTCACGCCGTACAGCACCACCGGTACCTACACCGGCAACATCTACGACAAGTTTACGGTGGAACTCCGCTACCCGGTGATCCTCCAGCCGCAGTCCACCATCTATGTCCTCGGCTTCCTCGAGGGCGGTAACTGCTGGGCGGACATCCGCGAGTTCAACCCGTTCCAGATCAAGCGCAGTGCCGGTGTCGGCGTCCGTGTCTTCCTCCCGATGATCGGACTCCTGGGCGTGGACTGGGGCTACGGTTTCGACGACACCAAGAACGGCGGCAGCCAGTTCCACTTCGTCATCGGACAGCAGTTCTAAAGGATTGGTACAATAATTGTCATAGAAACGAACAGAAACATTATCTTGTCATTTCGAACTTACTGTTTTGTCATTTCGAGCCTGTCGAGAAATCTAATAACTACAACGTAATATGAAAAAGATTCTTGTTATCGCCGCCGCGGCGCTCCTGACCCTCTCCGCTTCCGCCCAGAAGCTTGGTCGTGTCAATTTCACCGAACTCTATCAGCTCGCCCCCGAGGCCGACGCTGCCCGTGAGCAGATCAATGCGATGCAGAACGAAGCCCAGGAAACCTTCAACTCGATGGTGGAGGAATATCAGACCAAGGCCAATCAGTACCAGCAGAAGTCCGCTTCCTGGACTGCCGCCATCAAGGAGGCCAAGGAGAAGGAACTGGTGGAAATCCAGAACCGTATCCAGGAATTCCAGCAGTCTATTTCCCAGGAGCTCCAGCAGCAGCAGGCCCAGCTCATGAGCCCGATCATGGAGAAAGCCCAGAAGGCTGTTCAGGATCTCGCTAAGGCCCAGGGCCTTGCCGCCGTCTTCGATTCTTCCAGTGCCTTGTATTTCGATGAGACTGCCGTCGTGGACCTTACCCCGGCCGCCCGCAAGGCCCTCGGTATCCAGGAAGGCCGTACTCTTGAGCAGCTCCAGCAGGAGCTCCAGGCTGCCGCCCAGGCCGCCGCTCCCGCCGCTCCCGCGAAATAATCCGCATCCCGGTTTAAAAGAATAACTCCGACCCGCGCGGGCCGGAGTTATTTTTGTTTGCAGGGTATGATCCGGCAGGCTAGATCGTTCCCTGTTCGAGCATGGCCTGGGCGACCTTCATGAAGCCGGCGATGTTGGCGCCCTTGACGTAGTCCACGGTGCCGTCCGGCTGGGTGCCGAACTTCACGCACTGCTCGTGGATGGACTTCATGATGAAGTGGAGCTTGTCATCGACCTCCTTGGCGTCCCAGCTGATGTGCTCTGCGTTCTGGGTCATTTCGAGACCGGAAGTGGCGACGCCGCCCGCGTTCACGGCCTTGCCCGGAGCGAAGAGGATCCCGTTATGCTGGAAGAAGTGGATGGCGCCCGGCTGGCAGCCCATGTTGGAGACTTCGCAGCAGCACCAGCAGCCGTTCGCGGCCAGTTCCTTCGCATCGTCCTCGGAGAGCTCGTTCTGGAAGGCGCACGGGAGGGCGATGTCCACGGGGATGGACCAGGCCTTCTTGCCGGCGGTGAAGAATGCCTTGTCCGGGAACTCGGTGGCCATGTCTTCCACCAGGTTGCGGTTGGAGGCGCGCATGACGAGCATGTAGTCGATCATCTCCTTGGTGATGCCGTCCGGGATGTGGCAGACGCCGTCCGGGCCGGAGATGGCGACGACCTTCGCACCGAGTTCCGTAGCCTTGGTGGCGGCGCCCCAGGCGACATTGCCGAAGCCGGAGAGGGCGACCTTCTTTCCCTTGATGTCCTTGCCCGCCTTCTGGAGGAGGTGCTGGGTGAAATAGAGGGCGCCGAAGCCGGTGGCTTCCGGACGGAGGATGGAACCGCCCCAGGTGCCGCCCTTGCCGGTGAGGACGCCGGTG
>Ga0247611_10009425_pt1 | contig 11744 bp, 20 predicted proteins | sample 177DNAGHGhighgp2_FD_192422 | JGI IMG/M metagenome (GOLD analysis project Ga0247611, IMG submission 192422) | Sheep rumen microbial communities from Palmerston North, Manawatu-Wanganui, New Zealand - 1770 DNA GHGhigh gp2 | ecosystem: Host-associated > Mammals > Digestive system > Stomach > Rumen... | reverse complement strand
AGGCTAGACCCACCGCTTGTGGTATGCCAAAATCTTTGATGCATACTATGTACCACCCTTCCTTTTGTGGTAGTTCTGCTTGTACATTAATCCACATAAGTCATTAAATTATGAGCTAAAGATGATTTCCTTTTCAAGGATAATCAAATAATTCCTGAGTTCCAATGGTCAAGAGCTCCCTTTGTTGTGTAGAAAGTACCTTCCCTCTGATTGTACATTTCGCTCAGTTCGTGCTCAACATCAAGCCTTTTCTGAATGGATTCAGCCTGATGTTTCCAGTGTTCCTTCCTTACGGAAGAGATGAAGCCAAACCGCTTGTAGAGATAGGTATCCACCTTGTAGAAAGCGGCCATAAGGAAATTGGAGATTGCTCTTTTCATTGTGTATGTGTGTTTAATGGGTTTGCGTTTTACTGCTTGCCTCTCCATTTGAATGACAGGAATTGTCGTTTATATTCTTATCACTCTTGTGGAGGGGCTTACCTTGCAGCCCTCAACGACTTGGGATTGACTTGGTACCTTGCTGGGTGCACCTCTTAGGCAACTTTCAGAGGATTTTCGGTTATTGTATTCGCAAGAAACAACTATTCATTGTTTAAAGTTGTGTTGCCTTTCTTTTCTTGAGTTCTTCCGGATTTATCCACATCGGTGCTATGAAATGGTCTTCTCTCATCTTTCTCTCAATGTCCCTTGTATGAAAAGACCTTTGCATATCTCCAAGAGTCTGAGCATATGCGGACAATGTAATGCCTTTGTTCCCTTTCTGTGTGTTCATTTCAGGTTAATTGTTATTTAGTTTGTTGGTTTGTCTTGAAAAAACTCCGGTACACGATGACAACAAGATTTTACTGATAAATTGACAACAAACACAAGCAATGACTAAGTGGCAGTACCGGAGTTTTTAGTTGAAGTGCAGGGATTCGAACCTTGACTATAGAGTTGCCCCACTCTGAATCGAACAGAGATTGCAGGTGCCAAAAACCTGAGTATTAGCCGTTATACGATGAGGCAGTTTCTATTGTTTTGTGTTTCTATAGTTTTCTGTTTGTGAGTGGCAGTTCGGGCATAGTAATACAATATTTTCCAGTGTGTTATTCTTGTAGTTGCCGTCTTTGTGGTGGAGTTGAAACATTATTGGCTTATTGTTCCATTCAGTTATCCCACAACATTCACAGTGTGCTATGTTGTTTAGTACCCTTTCTATGTAGGCCGTCTTTACAGTTGCTACTTTTATTGGGGTAGTAGCGTTGAAAATCTCTTCGTCTGTCCTGTTGCTTACGATTCTCTTTCCGTTGTGGGTTCTTGCGTAATCGTGGTTAAAGTGCGAAGTGTCAATACTATACTTCGCAGCCTTACTTTTTAATGTTCTATAGTTGTAACCTCTTACTGGAACCCCTAACGCCTTCATCCAGTCCCACCAACACATGCAGGATTTTACTGTGTCTCTTAAATGGTTTTCACTCCAATCGTATTTCATATTTATAGTTTTTTGTTATTACAAATATAATAAACGATTTTGTGATATCCAAATTAATTTGTCCCTAGTGCTACCATTACACCACATCTCAATTGTTAGTTGTTACACAAATGTAAGACTTTTTTTGTTAGGAAAAAAGACAAGGGGTGGAACCAACCACCTTACGGTCTGTGTTTCACCTTGCAGCCGTGTTTTAGGAACCAATATAAACTACCTTGTCTTTTGATGAGAATGGCTACTCTTCTCCGTCAGTCAGCTCAACCTCTTCGTCGAGCTTGGAACGCAGCTCGTGAAGGATTTCCAGAGTTTCCTTCCAGTCATTGTATTCCTTGATGGTGTCAATGTAGCGGTTGATGGTGTTCTGGCAGGACGGGGTCTGGTCAGCCTCGGCAACATCGCCCAGAGAGTCAATCAGACTCTCGGCCTTGTCGCTGAGATAGTCCAGCTTGTCTTCCGCATAAGCGACAGCCTGTTCAACATTCCGCATAATGCGGGCACCTTTTCTCTCGATTGAGGAGGACATCTGGTTGCTCTTGCCCTTTGCGATAGCGTCAATGCGTTTCATTGTTGTGTGAATTTATTAGAGAATGATTTGGGTTTTGGTTATTTTTCTTCTGTATTCAACGCCCGGAGTGTAGTGCACAGAATCTCTGTCTTCATCTTCGTCATCAGGATATGAGTGCTCTTTGTGTGCCTTTACATCCACCCGTTGTTCAGCCTTTGTTACGAGTTCAAACATTGAGGAATGCCAGTCATAGCAACAGTATTCTCCATCAAGGTCAAGGCGATACCTGTGAGGGTCTCCGTTGTAATGCATTTTCTTGCATATGTGTGCTTCAGTCTTTATGGATGTGATTGTATGTATTTCTCCAGCACGAGAAGCCATTTCACTTGCATAGTAAAACGGATAGTCATCTCCATCCCCGGTCATAGGCTTGATTCTTACCTTGTCTCCAACCTTGAATGGTGACATTTCGTAAAGAGCCTTGACAAGATTGGTAAGACACTCAAGAGATTTCATATAAGGGAACATTCCACTCCTGTTCATTCCGTATCTTTCGCATATTTCAATCTTGTCAATGCCAAGGACCATAAAGACACGGTCATTGGAACATCCATGACCGATGAGGAAGCAGTTTTCGTGCACCTCATACTTGCACCCGTGCAGTGTCAGTGTGTCATTGCTCTTGAGGGTATATCCCTCCACAATATCTTTATAAGTTACTTCCATAAGGTCAGTCTTTTAAGGTTAGTGTTCCGGTAAATTCTTCGTTACAATATAGCTTCTCCCAATTCTGAATTTTGTTAGACTCTACAGGCTTTGTGTCTGGTGCTGTTGCAATGGTAATGTGGGATACTATATTTGCAGTCAGTGTGTTCACAATGAAGGCCACAGCCCTGTCGGATATTCCTACTCCAAGTAATTGGAATATTACTCTCTGGTTTTCAAAGTTTGACAGCAGTTTGTGTGCTAATGCAAAGTCTTTATTTGAACTATGAATCAGTGTGATGTGGTCAGCATAAACAGTCCAACCTTCTGGTATAAGGTCAAATGTCCCTGCTATTTTCAGCAGTTTGTTCTGTGTTTCTTTGGATAGTTGTAAGCACCAATACATATTACTTATCTTTTAAGGATTGTGCTATTGAAATCAGGCAAGCCGTCATTACCCCTATAAGTATGATTGCTACCAGTATTCTCATGGCTAGTGGGTCAGGTATGGGTTAAACCTTATGTCAGAGTAGATGTCCAATGGTTTGCCATCTTCGTAGAACTCAAAGCAGAGCGAATTGAATACTCCTTTCTGCTCTTTTAGAAATACGAATGTAATCGCACTGCTCATCTCAATGTGCTTTACTTCATACTCTTTTCCAAGAGTGAGAGTCATAGAGATGTCTCCCCAAGGATTTCTATCCTTGATGCATTTTGCTGTTACCATAATACGTGTGTTTAGCGAGTTGTTGCTTTATAAATGGACTTGGCTTCGGACATTGACTGGACACGGGAAGTGTCAATACCCTACTGGACTCTTACACCACGATGAGGTTGTCCAATTTGTAAGAGAAAAGCCTATGGGAGAACACCTTGTGCAGTTTCCCACAGGCACATCTACACTCCCCTATCATCAGTACCTACCAACAAGGCATATTTGAATGCGTATATAATGCCTTCTACAAGAATTCCTGAAAATACGATTGTAATAAGTGTAAGCATATTTTTAATGTTTGTTTGTCCGAATAAAGGGAACTCGAGAGTGTGAAGTTGAAGTGGTCCAACAACTCTCGCAGCGACCACTGCTAAGTGTTCCCTAAAACTGACTCTGATGTTCTGTTCTGTTTAACGCTGGGGCACTGTTATCTTTGAACTATCAAAGTGCCAACTATTGTCTTCAAAGTCAGTAAAAAATGGCTTCTCCCATAAGGTTGTGTTCCACTATGTGTAATAACCGCATATCATCTATGGGTAAACCAAATATGCGGATAAGCACTGTGTGGCGCTCCGAAACTCTCTCCTTCAGCCATTGGAGCCGTAGCTTAATCTTGGCACTCAACTCCCCAAGGATGCCCTTCACTTGGTTTGTCTAACTGAGCATATGCATCTACTCAATCGGCCGTTCTTACGCTGTCACAGCGTTTCGTCCCAGTCTCATCAGAGAACAATTTTTAGGTCTCCTGGGCTGACCTCTCCAGAGTGGAGAACTCTTTGCAGAGTGCAAAGATATGTGTTTTAGGAATGGGAAACAACTTTCCATAGTCTCTCCCTTTCCTTTACAAGTTCTTTTTCCTTATGAAACATATTGTCCCAATCAGGAAATGTAGCTCTGTCCCACCCATATTCTCCAGAAGGATTAGGGTAGAACACAAGATGCTCGGAAGGGGCATAGAGTATTCTGAAATGCAGTGTGATGCATTCGAAACTCCGCCCCTCCCAAGCAGTGCCAGCGGGATTGATGGTCTTGATGTTCATCAGTATGCTCCTTCTTTCACGCTGTCAGCAGTGCCAACATAGAGGTAATCGTCGTGTAGCCAGTAGGCACCTCTGTTGGTAGTGAACACGATGTGATTGTCAATTTGATGACCAGCATCTTCCAGCATATAGCGGAGCCACACATAGTCATCAGCGTTCAGAAGGACTTTGATGAGATAGTTGGTCACCACCGCAGTTCTGTAGGGGTAGAACTTGACGACCTTGTCATCACGGTAGTGGAATTCAATGGACGGATTGAGCATGGCTGTATGGAATTAGTCGTTTAAAGGATTTTCGGTGATTTTCATCAGCGTCATCTTGGAAGAACCATAGTCGATGCTGAGAGTCTCGAGGTTATATTTGGACCAGTCTGCAAGATGAGACCAAATTATCCATTCCACTGTGACACAGTCACTGTCATATGCACAGAGGACCTTGCCAATCAGGTCTTTGACACTTTTTCCGTTGCTGAAGTCTCTGGCAAGGTCAATAGGGTTGAGAACCATAATCTCTTCTGCCCATTTGGTGTTGAGGGTTGTAAAACTGAACATAGTATTTTTGTGTTTAATGTGTTGTCAATTTGAAAACAGCAGTAATGTGGAACGCTTGACATCTATTTCCCTTATTGCAATCATTACTGCTGTTTGTTGTCTGCATACTTGTGACTACAGACTCCTACTATTCACAAGAACATCCCGTGGCCTATGTGGTCATTGCTCTTACATATATGTAAGGCAAATTTGTCCACCCGTGGTCTTGGGGCAGTGTAGGTTTTTGCACGAGTTAGAAGGAAGGACTGAGCATTGGTGCAATGAACTCGTCTTTCCGTGTTAGGTAGTTGTCTGAAAGGCTTTTCTCCCAGTTGTTGTATGCAGTTTCATCACGATATTCTGCCGGGTTTTGCTGGGCAAAGTAGCCACGAGTGGTCTTTTCAATGGTCATAGCAGGGAGGTAAAAGTGCTATTAATAACCTAATGTTATGGTTTTTGGGGGTTAGAGACGGGATAGGTCAATGTTGGGAGTGTCTTTTTTCCCACTAACTCGGGTCTCGCAACGCGTTGAGTATGAATACTTTCCGTTCTCATCAACCCATTTTATGACCAATATTCTCACACCTTGTTTCAGCTTGTCAGCATTAGATTTGCTTATGGTAACTTTGACCCCTTGGATTTCTATCCAATACTTGGGATTGCCATTTCTGGTCACACCTTCATAGACAATGGTGCTTTGAGGGAGGACCGCAGACTGAACTTCCTTCTTGGGGGTTGCCTCTGCGAGGAAGATAGAACAGAGGAGAGTCACTAAGGTGACCAAGATGTACTTTTTCATATGACTATGTGTGTTTGGTTGATTTCAAAATCGGGTTTTTCTATATATAATATAAAAGGTATGCCCAAATCCCCCCTGGGACTTCCCCTTAAAACCCACAGCACCCTTACAGAAACAGTAACTCTACGGGTTTCAAAGACTGTGCTTCTTGACGGTTCTCCACACTTGCATTAAGCCTTTCGGCAGCACTTGCATTATCACCACTTGGGGTGGAGTACACCGCTTCTTAATGTCGGAAGAAGTAAACGCTGATTCAGTAGGTTCGGGTTATTTTACCTGAAAACCAATCCTTGGCCAGTGGCTGGTTAAGGAGATTGGGCATACCTATAATATATATATAAGAGTCGTGTCTAAGAGTGCCTTGAGTCCCAATGTGAGGAACGGGAAAAGGCAAGGGCAAAGGTGTGGTGTGAGAAACTGCGTTGTGGAGGGGCAAAGTGAAAGTGAAAGACTGACAAAAGGGCAAAGAAATGCGGACGGGCTTTCAGCCTGTCCCCTACAAAATTGGCTATCTGACAATTTGAAAGGGTTTTCCGTCCGTCCGTTTGGGGTTGTGGTGGGTTGTGGTTTGCAGTCTTTCCGCCTTCCCTGCCTTCTTTCTCACTCGTAGAGGGCAGAAATGAAAACTCCCACAAATCCGCCGTGGCAACCCCGTAAAAAGAAACCCCCGACAAAAGTCGGGGGTTTCATCGGGGGCAACTCGGTTAGAAACCAAGGTTGATTTTGCCCTTGACGGCGTTGGACTTGATGACCATATAGGCGGTACGCTCCTCGCCTGTAGCCTCGTCCACGAGGTGTTCGCCCGTTTCAGGGTCAGTCACATAGTGCTGACCAACGGCGAGCCCCACGAAGCACTTGGGACCGTACTCCTTCTTGGCCTTGTCGTAGCCACCCATAACCTGGGCGGCAGCCTCGGTGGAGAGCCAGCACTCCGTGCCGTCCCCAAACAGGAACTTGGCACGGGCACGGTTCTCACCACTGGCAGGATAGCCGTCAATGTCCACGAGGCTGTCGTGCTTCGCAACGAAGAACGAGAAGGGCTTACGCACCTGCTGTCCGTTGGAGTCACGAACCCAATCGACATTGTTGATGTTCTGGGAAGCGGTGGAATTGTTGTTGGCGGTCTTTGCCATACGCAATTTCTCGGCTTATAACACTGCCGTAGTGTTGGGGGAATTGTTCCCCCGTGGTGTGGGTAACTTGGAGTACTCTGAATGGGCCTTGTCGCGTGCCTTCCTTGTAGCACGAAGTCCCTGCATCCCGCTGGAACTGTCCGCTGTTCAGAGGTACAACAGTACCACCCGTACCAAAGTCTGAAAAAAGAGAGTGAACAGGTACACACCGAACAGACCCGGGGTATAACCCCAACGGGGTTATCACACCGGGGGTGTGATGGTGATTATGCCCCTCTCTCGCAAATAAAACCCTATCCGAAAAAAAAAAAAAATAAAAAAAATTTGACCACAGTATCACCCTATAAATAATGGTCAAAAGCTTCTAAAAGAAAAGAAAAGGGGCAACTTCTCAAAATCCTTGTAATATACACAGTGTAAAGAAGTTACAAAGATTTTAAATGTCACTGTAGTAGCCACTATGTCCACTACAGTGGCTACCTTGTCCACTACAGTGGACATTATAATCAAAAAAAGTGGTAAAAGTGTTGATTTTTACAATTCTTTATTGTACATTTGCAGTGGACAAATTGTTTAATAACTATGGCAAAAAGAGTAGTTGAAACTTCAGAGCAAGTTATAAAGGATGAGCTGGGAAACGAAAGAGTAAGAACACTGAAAAAGGTAGTTGTTCACAGGACTGACAATGAAAACTTCTATATGGTATTCATAAATTATGTCAGTTGGCTGTACGGACTTAAAGGAATAGTGCCAGTGAAGGTCCTTCACTACTTAATGGAGAAAGCACAGATAAATACAGGCAGAGTTGCTTTGACTGCTGGGATGAGAAAAGTGATGATGGAGACTTTGGACATTTCAAGAAGTGCCTTCTCACTTGCAATCAACCAACTCGTAGAGGCAAGAGCAATATCCAAAGTATTTCATACAGACAAGGATACTGGAGAAGAATTGGAAGTAAAAGGTGAGTACTGGATAAACCCGGAAATGCTGTGGAAAGGAGACCGGGAAAAGAGAGCTGAACTAAAAGTTACTTTCGAAGCTGTGTATTCTAAAAAATAATCACTATATTTGTCTTGGGTTTTAGGGCATACAGTGTAAGAATTGTTGTTAACAATCCCGAATGCTTGTGAAAGTCTTCGGGATTTTTTATATTTGCACCGTAGTGAAACGATGCATAGTTTTAACGGTTTGAAGTCGGCTCCCCCACTTGTGAAAGTCGGGGAGTTTTTATATCTTCGCGCATACTAAAATGATGAGATATGGCTTGGAAAGATTTGAGCATCGCACAAAGGTCACAGCTTATGAACATATTCAGACAGAACGGCATAGAGTCATTGTCTGAAATGAAGTCTAGATATGATGCCTCCAATCCTTCTCCACAGAGGGAAGAACCCTATAGTGCAAGTAATGCAGCACCTGTATATGCAGAAGGTGGGAACCTGATGAAGAGAGGAGGATTTGGAAGACATGACAAGAGTCAGTACGGTGCACAGTACTATGATGTAGTGAATATGCATTATAATGGGGTGATGAATGAGATGAGAAGAAGGGGATTCTCCTTCGAAGATGCTCAAAGACTTGCCCCGTTTCTTGTTGCACAACTCACCAAGGAAGGTGGCTGGAGAAATGACCGTACTGACAACAACTATGGTGGCCTGAGAGTGAATAATGGTACACGCCAACTGGAGTTTGACTCACTGCCTGAGTTTTACAGTGCATATCTTGACACTCTTGACAAGAGATGGGGTGCTTCAAGAGGAGATAATTACAACTGGAGAAATGCCACAAGCCTTGAAGACTATGCGGCAAGACTGAACAGAGATGACCTTGGTCTGCATACCAAAGAGCAATATAATGCTTACAATGCTGCACACAGGGACAATCCTGTGTATTTATACACCCCGGAATGGGATAACAGTAACAGACCTTTGAGCAGCATACTGAATGATACCAAGCTCAGGGCGGATGCATACCTGAGTATGATTTATCAGGAAAACCCCATTGCCAACTGGGACGAAAAGTTCACTGGCCAGCCTCCGAGAGGCTCTGACTTCTACACACACTTGCGAAGGGGACAGGAGGAAGGCTTCCAGAATTGGTATAGTGCATATGCAAAGATTAATGGCTTGGATACCAATCCGAACGACCAGAGACACGCATATGATTATAGGGGATTATATCGTAGTCTGAACGACTGGCAAAGACAGTCCTATCTTGACTCTCCCGGAGTGCACTTGCCTGATACCTACAAGTGGCCAACACACCCTACTTTCAGTCAGGAAAGCAAGTACTACAACCCCAGAACAATGGAAGATGTAGGTACTTGGGATGATGGTAACTTCAAAGAAGGAGAATACAACAGGGCGATGCAGAGTATGGATGCTTTCAACCTGTCTTTGGAGAACATTCAAAAGATGCTTGAAGGTAACCAGCACGGAAAAGGTGGAAAAATCCATATCAAACCGGAAAATCGCGGAAAGTTCACTGCTCTAAAGAAAAGAACCGGGCACTCAGCCTCTTGGTTCAAGGAATACGGTACTCCTGCCCAGAAGAAGATGGCAATATTTGCTCTCAATGCCCGTAAATGGAAGCACGAATATGGTGGTATAAAGTTTTAGTAATTTTATTTTGGATTGTAAAGTAAATTACTTATTTTTGCAACAAAACAGGGAGGAAGGTTATGAAAAGAAAGAAGCTTAAAGAGATAGGTGCAGACTCGTTCAAACAACTCATAGACAGAGCGAACGAGAAGCAGATAGGCAAAGACCAGATAGTACAATTTGTTCTGATTGGTAACACATATCATCTGGTATATGTCGAACGCTGAGGAATATAATGACATCCCTGTATTTTATTGCAGAAGATGCTTGTCACTCTTGGTGCTGAGTGACGAGGTTTATGGGGACTACTGCAAGGAATGTGGAAGTACGGACATTGGTCAGACTCATATAGAAGATTGGGAGAATCTTCGTAAAGAATCACTAAAGGTATATCACTATGGCAAAGGAAAGAAAAACCGTAAAGCTTCCCACAGAGGGAACCCAATTTCCTCCAGTCCAGAAGGAGGAGAAGCCTCAGGACATTGAGGCTGTAATGAAGTCACTCAGTGATGCTCAGGCTCAGGCTGAGTACTTTAAGAACAAACTTAAAGGGGCAATCGAGCAGATTCAGTTCCTCTCACAGGGAGAAGTCCACAAGAGACTTGACTGGCTGTGGAAGGTAATTACTCTTGAAGGAGCTGAAGATGTCTTCGGAAGAGAGTTCTATGATTACTGTATCAAAGATTTCAAGGAGATTATGACTCCAGATGCAGCCCCCAAACAGCCGGAAGAGTAAACCAAATGGAACAAAGTGAGGTTAAAAAGCCAGCCGCAGATGGGTTGGCAAGAGTTCCTACTACAAGCAAGTCCTTTCTGAGGACTTGGCTTGAGATAATGGTGCCTTTTCATCACCTCACTCCAAGAGAAATGGATTTTGCCGCAGCTCTTATTGCCAAAAGGGAGGAAATTGCAACCAGCGTGGACAGTAAGAAGAGTCCTGCACTTGTAGACAAGATTCTTTTTGACAAGGAGACAAGACAGGAGGTGATGGACAAGGCAGGCATCACTAAATCTTATGCTCCCGTAATCTTTCAGAAGATGAAAGATGTAGGGTTTATAGAAGACAGGAAAGATGGGGGAGGCAAAAGGATAAACCCGTCATACTTGCCTACTTGGAAAAAGGGAGAACCCTTCAGAATGGTGTTTGTGTTTGAGAATAGAGATGAAGCTTGATGATATAATACAGCAAGTGGCTGATGAGATGAGTATTCCATTTGAAGTATGCAGGCTTGCCTACATGTCATCTTGGAAGTTCATACTTGAAAAGGTGCAGGCTCTTCCACTTACAGAGCATACCTCTATGGAGGAGTTCAAGCAAATGAAAGTTAATTTCAATATGCCGTCTCTTGGAAAGATGCACATCACTGAAGAAGAGTTTGTAGCAAGAAAAAAGAGAATAGCGATTATTAAGAACTTAAGACAAAAGAAAGATGCTGAAAGTAAATAACATCAAGCCCGTTGCCAATTACATAGTGACTACTATGGAATTTTATACGGAGGCTGAAGCGAAGTCCATAAGCGGACTTGTAGACACATCCAAGCTGAACACCATCAAGGAGTATCAGAAAGTACTTGCAGTAGGCCCGCTTGTACGGGATGTCAAGGTGGGGGACATTGTAAGAATCAATCCTTCAAGATATATCCAAATTCTTCACAAGCAAGGTAAGCTGAAGGACATTGACAAGAAAATTGTCTCAGACGAGATGCATTCCGCAGTTGATATTCCACGTGAGCTTCTCTACACCAAGGGAGAAGATGGTGTAGAGACCTCACAGTGGGTGCTTATCATCTTCGAGAGTGATGTGATGTTCATAGCTGAGGGCGAGGAGTTCATTCCGAAGGTAACTGCCACGGCACAATCTCCTATCATTGTGCCTCCGGGAGGCATTGTCAAATCTTAACCAACCATATCTCTATACCAACTTTTGAAGTGTGAAAAGGGGGCCTGCCTATTCAGGCAGGCTCCATTGTTTAATAAGTATGGAAGAGCTTAAGACATATCTCGCTGAGAAAATAGATTTTGAGCCTGTCGTTGGTGATGTGGACCTGCCTGAACAACCGGAAGTGGATGTCAATCTTATACGGGCTGATATGATGGACTGGAGAAAGGGCAAGGAGCAAAAGGGTAGAGAGGCTATCATTTCTGCAAAGACGGGAGTAATGCTTGTAAATTCGACAATAATGAAGACTCCGGAAGTGAAAAAGGAAAAGTCATCACTTGCTAAGAAGATGCTTTCTATG
>Ga0247611_10009424_pt1 | contig 11744 bp, 11 predicted proteins | sample 177DNAGHGhighgp2_FD_192422 | JGI IMG/M metagenome (GOLD analysis project Ga0247611, IMG submission 192422) | Sheep rumen microbial communities from Palmerston North, Manawatu-Wanganui, New Zealand - 1770 DNA GHGhigh gp2 | ecosystem: Host-associated > Mammals > Digestive system > Stomach > Rumen... | reverse complement strand
TTGTTTTACAAACACTTAAATATTGGTAAATAGAATGCTTACCAAATATATCTAAATCAGCTAATTTATAATCTTCTTTGTTCTTTAAATCATTACCTGTATCTTGAAATTGCATATATTTAAAATTTCTTCTCATATTATGAAATTTATATGCTTGTTCAATTCTTTTTAAGCTATCTAATTTTTTAAAATATTTATTAGTAAACAAAATAAATAAAATTAATGCTAAAAACAATAAACCAGAAATAATACCATATAAAGCATAATCACCAGTTGAAAATAAAATAATTAAAAATACAACAAATGCTATACCTATAATCAATCTTATACCAGATATAATTTTAGTAATATTATTCATTTTATCAATTTCAACTTTATTGTTTTCTAAATTTTTAAAATCTACCATAATAACACCACCAAAAAAAGGGGAAATTTTCCCCTTTATTTTATCTTAAAATAAATTATTCTTCAACATTTAATTCTTCTAAGTGCCAAATATCTTCATTGTATTGACGCATAGTTCTATCAGTTGTAAAGAAACCACTCTTAGCTACATTCACAATTGACATATGTAACCACTTCTTTTGATCTTTATATAATTCATTAACCTTTTCTTGTGCTTTAACATAAGAATCAAAATCTTTTAATACGAAATAATGATCTGAATATAATAGATTATCTCTAATCATTGAAAATTCATTTCTATCAACTCTTTCAAAGAAACCATTTGTTAAACAGTCTACAACTTGACGAATTCTTGGATCATTATTGTAATAATCTTCAGGATTATATCCACCTTGAGCATATAAATCAGTTACTTCTTTTGCGTTCATACCAAAGATAATGATATTATCATCACCAACGAAATCCTTAATTTCAACATTCGCACCATCAAGAGTACCTAATGTGATAGCACCATTCATCATAAACTTCATGTTAGATGTACCTGAAGCTTCCTTTGAAGCAGTTGAAATTTGTTCAGAAACATTTGCTGCAGGCATAATAGTTTCAGCGTAAGTAACGTTATAATTTACAACAAATACAACCTTTAATAAGTTATTAGTTTCAGGATCGTTATTAACCTTATCTGCGATTGTGTTAATTAGTTTAATAACCTTTTTAGCAAAATCATAGCTTGGAGCACTCTTAGCACCAAAGATGAAGCTATGAGGATAATAATTCTTCTTGAATTCTTCATCAGTTTTTAATCTATTATATACATACATAATGTGTAATGCATTTAATAATTGACGCTTATATTCATGTAATCTTTTAACTTGAACATCAAAAATTGAATTTATATCTAAAGATACACCTTGAGATTTAAACACCTTGTTAGCTAAAGCTTGCTTTCTTTGGAATTTCATCTTACTGAAAGCTTCTTGAACTTTAGGATCATCTGCAAATTTTTCTAAAGCTTTAAATTTATTTTCAGGATCCTTAACCCAGCCAGGGCATTTATCATTTAAGATATTTACTAATTCTGGATTTATATGTAATAACCATCTACGATGTGTAATACCATTAGTCTTATTATTAAATTTACCAGGATAATAATCACTGAATGTCTTCATTTCAATATTCTTTAAAATATCTGTATGAAGTTGAGCAACACCATTAACACTAAATGAACCATGAATAGCTAAATTTGCCATATGAACTTGATTATCCTTTAAGATTGCCATTTCATATGTTTCTTTAGCATTTGGACCAAAATGATTATCCATTTCAATAGTTAATCTTCTATTGATTTCTTCAATAATTGTATAAATTCTAGGTAATAATCTTCTGAATAAATCTACAGGCCACTTTTCAAGTGCTTCTGATAAAATTGTATGATTTGTATAAGCACAACAATTTCTAGTAATTTCCCATGCTTCTTCCCATTCTAATTTTTCTTCATCAACTAAAAGTCTCATTAATTCAGCAACAATTAAAGATGGGTGAGTATCATTAATATGGAATAATACTTTCTTATCTAGATTCTTAACAGTACCATAAACCTTCTTATGTGCTCTAATTGCACTATTAACACCAGCACATACAAAGAAATATTGTTGTTTTAATCTTAATACTTTACCATCATATGTATTATCATTTGGATAAAGCATAGATGAAATATCTCTAACTGCTTTATGATATTCAAATGGATCTGATGAATTTTCAAGTGTAGATGGTTCTGCACTCCATAATCTTAAAGTATTAACAATATGATTATTATCACCTATAATAGGCACATCATATGGAACTGCCTTTACATATTCAGCATCATTATGAGTTACTGTGAAGTTACCATTATGAGATGAAATATCAATCCATCCATAGAAAGGTACATCAACAGATTCTCTTTCCTTTCTAATTTCCCAAACATGGATATCCTTTAACCAGCTATCAGGATATTCTACTTGATAACCATCTTTGATACCTTGTTCAAAAAAACCATATCTATATCTGATACAGTTACCATGTACAGGTAAACCAAGTGAAGCAACTGAATCCATGAAGCATGCAGCAAGTCTACCTAAACCACCATTACCTAAACCTGCATCAGCTTCTTGATGTTCAACTTCATTTAAATCAAGTCCCAAATCATCAAATGCTTCTTTAACAATATTATATAAACCAGAATTCATAAGATTGTTAGTAATCATTCTACCCATTAAGAATTCCATCGAAAAATAATATACTTTTTTCATTCTTAATTTAGTTTGTAAAACATTAGTTTCATGCCAATCTTTCGCAACATAATATCTAACCATTTCACCTAAAACAATGAATTGTTGATAAGGTGTTGAATTTTCAAAATCTATTGCATAAGCACCTTCAACGGCCTTAACAAAAGCTTCCTTAAATGTCTTGGCGTCTTTAAATATGTCATAATTCATATTAATAATCCTCCTACTTTGTGAAAGTTCATTCTAATTTTACCATAAATATTACTAAAATATATAAATATATTTTGTAAAGCGTTTTAACATTATCTAATATTTAGCGTATCAATCTCATTATAAGTATATCCTCTTTGATATAAATATGATTTAATTTTTTGAATTCTAACCATATCATCATACTTGTTATACTTATTTTTTATTTTGTTATAGACCTTATTTAATTCATTATAATAAATGTCTAAATCAATATTATCTAAAGCAATTTCTATTAATTCTTTTGAATATCCTTTTTGTAATAATTTAGTTCTAATTAATAATTTTCCATTAGATGATTTTACTAAAGCTGAGACAATAGAATCTAAGATTTTATTATCATCAATAATCTTTTTTTCAATTAATTTATTAATAATAAATTCTATATCATTTGAACTTAGTTCTTTATTTTTTAAATAAGTTCTTATTTCACTAGAGCCTTTATTATATTTAATTGAATAATCAACTGCTTTGTTATACCACTTTGATAAATTCTCTTCGTTCTTTGCTTTATTTAAAATATCTAAGGATATTTCTTTACCTTTAACTAAACGATAATTAACAACTACATCTTCTGAAAATTTATAAGTTTCTTTATTAGATAAAGTAACATTATATAATCCCTTTGAATCTTTTTTTAAGTCATTAACAATAAGCACTAAATAATACCTCTTTTCGTATAATCTCCTTTTACTTCCTTACAGCTTGTTACAAAAGTAAAAGCTTCTTTATCTATCTCTACTACCTTAGATGTCATTCTATATGCTTCATTTTTATCCATTGTACATATAACCATAGTTAATTCTTCACCACTATAAGCACCATACACACTAGAAAAAGTAACACCACGATTTATTTCTTTATAAATTAATTCTTTAATCTCATTGGGCTTTTTAGTAATAACATACATTGTTCTTCTTGGCTTTAAAGATAAAGCAATAAAATCAATAATATAAGCTATCGCAAATACACCAATTAAACCATAAACAACTTTTTCTATTTTAAACACAAATGGATTAAATACAAATCCAGAAATAAATACAACTACACCATCAGACACATGCATTGCGACAGAAATTGGTACATTAAAATATTTACTTATAATCTTTTGAATAACATCCATTCCACCAGTTGAACCATTAAATTTTATCGCAATTCCAATACCAACACCTGCAAGTATTGAACCACATAACAAACATATTAATTCAACATTATTAGCAATTGAATCAACAAAATAATTTGAATTCATTGTTAATTCAAAAATTAATAAAACTGTTGGTTGAAGTAGTGTTGCATAAACAGTTTTTAAGAAAAAATCCTTTCCTATAAAAATTAAACCAAGAATAAGACAAATTCCATTAACAATATATAAGAATATTGATGTTGTAAACCAAGAACCAATTTGCAGTAAATAAGGCTCTAAAATAATAGCTAAACCAGACATTCCACCTGTAACAATTTTAGCTGGACTTAAGAAAAAATAAAAACCAATATCATATAATACTATACCAAAAAATATAAACATATATTGATGTATAAGTTTTAAAATCTTATTCTTATTCATAATTATTACTCTCCCCTAGCATTAAATTTTAAATAAGCTTCTATAAATTCATCAATGTCACCATTCATAACAGCTTCTAAATTAGCTGTTTCATAAGATGTTCTATGATCTTTAACTAAAGTATAAGGAGTAAAAACATAGCTTCTTATTTGGCTACCAAAATTAATACCCATTTGTTCTCCCTTAAGCTTTCTCATCTCTTCTTCTTGTTTTTTTAATTCTAATTCAAGAAGCTTAGATTTTAAAACCTTCAAACAGGTATCTTTATTCTTTAATTGACTTCTTTCATTTTGACAAGTAACAACAATATTTGTAGGTAAGTGAGTTATTCTTACAGCTGAATAGGTTGTGTTAACACCTTGACCACCATGACCTGATGATAAATATGTATCAACTCTAATATCCTCATCATTAATAACAATATCATCAGCCTCTTCGATTTCAGGCGCGACATCTATACTACAAAATGAAGTATGTCTTCTCGCATTTGAATCAAATGGAGATATTCTAACAAGTCTATGAACTCCTCTTTCACTTTTTAGCATACCATAAGCATAATTGCCTGAAACTAAAACAGTTGCGCTTTTAATTCCAGCATCAATTCCTGGCTGATAATCAACTATATTAAATTTAAAGCCCTTCTTTTGACAATATCTCTGATATAATCTAAAAAGCATTAAAGCCCAGTCCATAGATTCAGTACCACCAGCACCTGGATGAAATTCAATGATACAATTATTCATATCATATTTACCTGAAAGTAAAGCTTTTTTCTCTATTTCATTTTCTTCAGATTTAAAATCATTAATCATTTCCTCAACTAATTCCATTATTGATTCATCTGAAAAAGCATCATCAATATTGGAAATAATATCATCAAATTTATTCTTTAAATTATCATAATCTTTGATAACATCTTTAATAGCATTAGCTTTTGAAATAATATTTTGAGCAGATTCTGGATTATTCCAAAAGCCTTCTTTTTCTATTTCCTTATTTAGTTTTTCTAATTCAATTCTTTTATTATCAATATTAAATGCTTGAAATAAATCATTAAGTTTATTTTTATATTCTTCTATAAACTTATTAACCTCATACTTTTCCAAAATATCACCTCTTAAAAATTAAATCACTTCAAAAAAGAAGTGATTTATAATCATTATTTTGAAATTTCAACAATAAATCTTTGAAGTCTATCTAGGGCTACCTTTAAATCCTCAATTGAATAAGCATAAGAAATTCTTACAAATCCTTCTCCTGATTCACCAAATGCAGACCCTGGTACAACAACTACCTTTTCTTTTTCTAGTAGCTTTAAGCAAAATTCATCTGATGACATCTTAAAGCCTCTAATATCAGGGAATACATAGAATGCTCCCTTAGGCTCAAAACAAGGAATATTCATTAATTTTAATCTATTTAATAAATATCTTCTTCTCTCATCATATGATTCTTTCATCATAAGAATATCATTATCACCATTTTTAAGTGCCTCAATCGCAGCGTATTGAGCTGTAGTTGGTGCACACATAATACAAAATTGATGAATCTTGGTCATTTGCTTAATAATAGCTTCTGGTCCTAAAGAATAACCTAATCTCCAACCAGTCATTGAATATGCCTTTGAAAAGCCAGACACAATAATTGTTCTTTCCTTCATACCAGGAATTTCTGATATTGAAACATGCTTCTTCGAATAAGTTAATTCAGAATATATTTCATCAGAAATAACTAATAAATCATTTTTAATAATAACTTCACTAATAGCCTCTAAGTCCTTACGCTCCATAATAGCGCCAGTAGGGTTATTAGGATAATTAATTAATAAAATCTTACTTTTTGGAGTTATAGCATTTTCTAATTCTTCTTTAGTTAATCTAAATTGATTTTCATTTTTTAAAGGTATTGTTTTAACAACACCTCCAGCCATAATAACACATGGCTCATATGAAACATAACATGGTGTTGCGATTAAAACCTCATCACCTGCTTCAATTGTAGCTCTTAAGGCTAAATCAATTGCTTCACTACCACCAACTGTAACTAAAGTCTCAGTTAATGGATTATATTCGACATTATATTTTCTTTTAAAATAATTACATATTTCTATTCTCAATTCCTTTAATCCTGAATTAGAAGTGTAATATGTTTTACCCTTTTCTAAAGAATAAATACCTTCTTCTCTAATATGCCAAGGCGTATCAAAATCAGGCTCACCTACACCTAATGATATAGCTCCTTTTATTTCAGAAGCAATATCAAAAAATTTTCTAATTCCAGAAGGCTTAAGACTTTTAACCTTTTCTGAAATAAAATCTCTCATTATGCACTCACCAACATTCTCTCGTCAGTTTTCTCTTCAACAAGATCAACACCATGATCCTTATATTTCTTTAAAACGAAATGAGTTGATGTAGATAATACTGTTTCAAGTGTAGCAAGTTTTTCAAATACGAATCTTGAAACCTCCTTCATGCTCTTACCTTCAATTAAAACCATGAAATCAAATCCACCACTCATTAAATAAACACTAGTAACCTCACTAAACTTAGACACTCTTAAAGCTAAAGTATCAAAGCCCATACCACGCTCAGGAGTAACCTTTACCTCAATTAAGGCAGTTACTATTTCTTTTGATGTGTTATCCCAATTTATTAGTGTTGTATATCCACAAATAATATGTTCTTTTTCCATTAATGAAATCTCATTCGCGACTTCGGCCTCACTAACACCTAGCATTATTGCTAAATCTCCGACATTTATTCTTGAATTTTGTTCTAGATTTCTTAAAATCTTTTCTCTCATTAATTCATTCATGATGATACCTCCTAATAAATTACATAATATTATTTTAACATATTATTTAAATAATTAAATAATTTCTTAAAAAAGATAATTATAGATTTGTAAAAATAATACTATTATGCGATAATAAATGACGGTGATTTAATTTGAAAATTATAAGAGATAGAGAAAATAATATTTATTCAGATAAAAATAAAAGTTTAGGTAATACCTTCACAATAATTGAAAATAATCAAAAATTTTATTATGAATTTGATATTAGAGGATTTGAAGCATTAATAATTGCTGATTACTTACCGTATATTGAATATGCAATAGACGAATTTAGAAAATATAATAAATATGTATCAGTATTTTATACTGAGGATAGATCATTTTATAAAGCATTTGATGATTTGCCAACATTTAAATTACCAATAAATATTATTCAACCATCTAAGCCATTCGTTAATGAAATTAATTTAAAAAATGTATCTAAATATTTAGAAAATAGCGAAGTATATTTACCAGTAAATATTATTAATGATGAATATGTTTTATTAGATGGTCATACAAGGCTATATGCAAAAAATTTAGAAAATCAAAAAATGGTTAATGTTTATATAGATGACATTGAACCTGAAATTGAAGATTTAGTTTATTTATTAAAAGAACAAAATATCTCTACAATAAAAAATGTAGAGATATTAAGTAACGAAGATTATAATAATATTTGGACTGAATTTATAAAAAATATAAAATAATTATTTAGAAGTCTTGTTCCAGAACAAGGCTTTTTTTCCGTATTTAGATTGCAATTCTTCCATTAAATTATCAATATTATTTAATTTTTCATCATCAGTTAAAATTGTAAATAAATTATATTCCTTTGGTAAATTTTCAGGTGATACTAAATTAGATAATCCACAGCCTAATAAACGATATTCTTTATCTTCAAAATTCTCTTCTACTAAATCTAATGTTTCATCTAATAATAAATAATAATCATCTGTATATTCATCTAAAGTTTTCTGTCTTGTTATAGTTTTAAAGCTTGTGTCTCTTAAAGTAATATTCACAGTCTTCGTGTAATAAGATTGTTTTTTCATTTTATTATATACTTCTTTAAAAATTAATCTTATTTCATATAAAGCTTCATCTAATGATCCTTTAGGCTGATCATAGGTTCTTACTTCACTTATAGATTGAGAATCACTCCATCTATCTGGATCTACCTTATTACTTGAATTACCAGTTAAAGAATTATATGCATAATTGTATGTATTTGAACCAATTAATTTTAAAATTAATTCTTTGTTATCTGGATTCATAAAATCTGCAATTGTATTAATATTATTTTCAATTAATCTAGGATATGTCTTTTTACCTATACCAAATATTTCTTTAACTGAAAGGGGGTATAATATATCTTTAATATCCTTCTTTCTTAATATAGTTAAACCTAAAGGTTTCTTTAAATCAGAAGCCATCTTAGCTAAAAATAATGTTGGGGCAATACCAATTGAACATGGTAATTTATATTCCTTTAATAGCTTAAGCTGTATTTCTTTAGCTATAATAGTAGGGTGTATTTTTTTAGATATTTCAGTCATGTCTGCGTAAACCTCATCTATTGAGGCTACTTCAATTTGATCTGTATATTCTTTAACAACATCTATAAATTTATAGTGATAATATTTGTAATATTTATAATCAATTGAAATAACTCTTAAGGAAGGTAATAATTTATATGCTTCAGATGTTGCCATAGCACTATGAATACCATATTTTCTAGCCTCGTATGAGGCAGTTGATAATACTCCTTTTGTAGTATTTTCTCTTCCTATCGCGAAGGCAGTCCCTTTCAAGGAAGGATCCAAAATTTGTGCAACACTACAAAAAAATTGGTTCATATCTATATGAAAAATTATTCGAGCTAGATTTTCTTTTTTTTGCATATAAATCTTCCTTTTTTTGAATTTTTATTATATAATAAGCGAGTATAATTTATTATAACATTTTTGTTTGGATTGGTGAAGATTATGTCATATAGAAAAAACGAATATAATTATCAAAAGAAAAAGAAAAAAAATAATAATAATTTAGTAGAAAAATACGCTAAGGTTGATGAAAAAGGAAATACAAAGAAAACTTATTATAGTAACCCAGTAAAGTCTCGTGTAGGTAAAATAATTATTGTTACACTTGCATTACTTATGGCTTTCTCAGGTTTATTTTCATTAATATGGATTTTGGCAACAAGATAATAAAAAGCTCCTTTGGAGCTTCTTTTTTTCAAAAAAGGAGGTGTTTCAGATGATAAGATTAATAACTATCGATTTAGATGGTACTTTATTAGATAATGAAAAGAATATTTCAGAAAAAAATAAATTAGCCATCAAAAGATGTCATGATAATGATGTTAAAATAGTTTTAGCAACTGGAAGACCTATCAATGGTGTTATGCGCTATTTAAATGAACTAGGCTTAACAACAAAAAATGATTATGTAATTTGCTATAATGGTGCGAAAACATTTAATGTTGGAACAAATGAAATAGTGATATCTTCTACTATTAATGGTAAAATAGTAAAAGAATTATATCAAAAATCTAAAGAATTAGATGTAGATTTTCATGCATTCAGATTTAACGAAGAATTAATCACACCTAAAGCTAATCCTTATACTGATGTTGAAGCGACAATCAATAAAATTGATTATCATTTATTTGATTTTAATGATATTAAAGATGATGAATTATTCTTAAAAGCTATGATGGTTTCATCTGATGAAAATATAACAAGAATAATTCCAATTAATGAAGAATTATATGGCAATGATTATTCTATTTTAAGATCATCTAAAATATTTTTAGAATTTTTAAATAAAAATATAGATAAAGGTCAAGCCCTTGAAGGCTTAGCTAAATATCTTAATATAAATATTAATGAAACTATGTCTATAGGTGATGCAGGTAATGATATTCCAATGATTAAAAAGGCAGGTGTTGGTGTAGCCATGGAAAATGCATTTTTAGAAGTTAAAAAGAGTGCTGATTACATTACATTATCTAATTTAAATGATGGTGTAAGCTATGCTATAAATAAATTTGTATTTGGTGAATAATTATGAAAATTGTAGGAATTATAGCGGAATATAATCCGCTACATAATGGACATTTATATCATATTAACAAAATCAAAGAAATTGAAAAGCCAGATTTAATTATAGGTGTTATTTCTTCTTCTTTTACTATGCGTGGAGATTTATCTATTTATGATAAATTCACTAAAACACGACAAGCTTTAGAATTAGGCTTAGATATAATAATTGAAAATCCAATTGTTTACACAATTGAAAGAGCCGATATTTATGCTAAAAATGCAATTGATATTTTAAATATTTGTAAAGTTAATTCTATTTATGTTGGTAGTGAAGAAAATGATATTTTAAAATATGAAAAAATATATAAGGAAAATAAAGAAATAGAGAATAACAATAAATTATCTTTAAAAGAAAATTCAAATTTAGATTTATTATCTAATGATATCTTAGGATATTTTTATTATAAAAGAATCAAGGATATGAATTATGATATTAAAGTTAATTTAATAAAAAGAATTGATAATAATTATAATGATAAAAATTTATCTAATACAAATATATCAAGCGCTACTTCTATTAGATTAAACTTAGATAAAATAAAAGAATATACTCCAGAATTTACACATAAAGATATCAATAATATCTTAAATGAAAATAAATTATTTAAATTTATTAAATACAATATTTTAAATCTAAATTTAAATGAATTAAAAAATATATTCTTCGTTGATGAAGGAATAGAAAATAAATTAAAAGATGTAATCAATTATAATAATTTAGATGATTTTATTAATTATTTATCTAATAAAAAATATACTAAAACAAGAATCAAAAGAATGTTAATATATATTTTATTTAACATAAAAAAAGATGAAATAAATAAAATATATCAAGAAGATATTAATTTCATTAGAGTTTTAGGGTATTCTAAGCATGGTAAAAAATATTTAAGTAAAAACAAAAAGAAAATAACAATTTATACTAATATCAAAGATGGTATAAATAATGTATTAGATATTGAATTTAAAATATCAAAAATATTAGATTTTATTTATAATACAAATTTAATCGAATTAGAACAAAAAGGACCTATTACAACCAAGTAATAGGTCTTTTATTATAATGATGGCTGTAATTGATTTGAATTATCAGTATGATTTATAAATAAATCTTTATATTTATCACTTTTATCCATTCTTATTATAAATATTAACGCAAACACAAAGGCTAATGTTCCTGTAATAGCATTTGATGTGAACATTGCTATACCACAAGCTTCATAATTGATTTTAAATACATAAATACCTAATAATAATGTAGGGATTCTGAACGCAAATAACTGAGCCATTGATAAAGCCATAGTTATT
>Ga0247611_10009423_pt1 | contig 11746 bp, 25 predicted proteins | sample 177DNAGHGhighgp2_FD_192422 | JGI IMG/M metagenome (GOLD analysis project Ga0247611, IMG submission 192422) | Sheep rumen microbial communities from Palmerston North, Manawatu-Wanganui, New Zealand - 1770 DNA GHGhigh gp2 | ecosystem: Host-associated > Mammals > Digestive system > Stomach > Rumen... | reverse complement strand
TGTCAGTACAAGCAAGAGTAGCAGTATAGATTGCTGAAAGTGTGTGATAATGAGAAGAGCAACCACCGAATGAACCGCTGAACTCATCATAAGAACCAAGTTCTTCAAAAGCAGATTCCAAGAAACCAAAGTATGATTCTACGCTGAATGGAAAATAATCTTTTGCACAAGAAGTTCCAAGTACAACAAGGTCATCACGAGTTTCTACTTCCTTTCCAACCTTGCTGAATACGAGATACTTGTTACGACCGATTTTCTTGTGGCATTTATCACAAGAACAGTTTGCAAGGAGAGAGGAGTAGTTGATGTTCTTGAAAGTGTAAACCTTGTCGTTTTCATTGCCCTCTACCAAAGACACAACTCCGCAGAATTCAACATCAACACCGCTAAGGTTTGTATTATTAAAGTCTGATGAAAGGGTGGCAACATACATTGTGTATGAAAACTTTTCCTTAGTCCATTCATCGACATGTTCCATTTCTTTCTGTTCCATAGAGCAGTTGATGAGTGGAAGACCCTTCTTGGTGAACTTTGCGTTAAGGTCAGCCAATTTTTCATTAAAGATTGCTAAGTTGTCTTCGTGGATGTTGATTATGATATTTTCCATAAGTCTTAATCTCCTTACATAATAAATATATCATATAAGAAGATAATTGTCAAGGAAAATTATTATATTTTTAGTTATTTATTACTAGTTTTGAAATAAAAAGACCTAGATTTTTAGTCTAGGTCTTTTTATTTTTAATTATCTTTTACTTCATCAAGCATTTCGTAAATTTTATCAATAACTTCATTTTTTGGAATCTGTTGATATTTCAAAAGTCTAGGTTTTGCCCATTCAAGATATTTTTCAACAAATTCTTTAGAACCGTTCAAATCTTTATCTGAAATATGAAGTGGATAATTATCTTCAATTACATCGGTTTGTGCTTTTTTAAACCATTGCTGAAATCTATCCAAATATTTAGATACTGCAAAATCGTAATCTATTTCACCGAGATATGATTTTTCTTCTTCATCATTACCAACTGCGACATTTCTGTAAACAGTACCAATCCATTTATCTGCCCAATGATAATCATAAATTTGTTCCCAATTACGGTAAGAATAAAGTTTGATAAGATGAATAATTCCTTCTTTAAGATTCCTAATGAGTGCTTTTTTATCATCTTCTTTCTTGGAAGACATTTCGCATAATCGAGTAGTTCTTTCAGAAACTTCTTCGTGACCGATTTTTTCAATTATATCACATTCTTCACTAGGATATAAAACTTCATCAGACCAATCACCATATAAATAACCATCTTCAATATATAAAATTGTACCTTTGCAACCATTGTTTCTGCTTGCTTCAGGACAATTAATGATTCTGATAATATCACCAATTTCGTATTTCATTCTCAATTCCTCCAACAAACAATGTATCAAATTTATTGGATAAAGTCAAGGAAAATTATAATTTTTAATTAAATAAAGAAAAGACCTAGATTTTTAGTCTAGGTCTTTTTATTCATTATAGTTAATTCATCTTGTTGCTTAATTCTTCTTTGCTCATGTATTTTCTGTACCAACCACCTTGCAAACTTTTATTCATATACAGTTTCGTTATATCTCTATCACCGTCAACGATATGAAAATCATCATCAGAAAAATCATAACCAAGTCTTTCCATATCATACAGAATTTCAATCATGTCATTTTTAGAAATATCAGAACCATCCAATTCAAAAATTGTAAGATATTGCATGGATTCATTATTTTTAATTTCAGAAAGAATTGTTTTCCATAAACAGTCAGAACACATAAACCATTTATTTGCACCTTTTCCTTCTTTGGCTACAACTTTAGAGTTTCCACACATTGTACATTGATTTGATAGATTTCTGAAATTTCCTCTTGCCATATTAAAAATTACCCCAAGAAATTGTTTTCAATAATGAGCGTAAATCTCCAAAAGTAAAATACTCTTCATCTACATTACCGTATTCTTTGCTCCAAGGAATATTATCTTCTTCACCATTTTCATCAAGTTCAAATACAGTAACTTGGAATTCACTTTTATGACTACCACCTTCATATAAAGTTACTTCCAATGATTTATTTGTATTTTTCGGATAAATATAAAAACTTACTAATCCGTCAGCACTTCCATCCATACTGAATTCATAATCCTTAGAATAATCAGTTAGAAATTCATACAAGTTTTCAAATTCTGCTTTTGTCTTTTCGTTAGATAATTTTATATCTATTGCTTTCTTTGAGCCTTTAGAAATACAATCTTCCATATATTCCAACGCTTCTTCAATAGCATCTCTAAAATCTTGTTTATCAGCACTCAATAATTTTGTTCCAAAATAAATATCATTAAAATAATGAAGTTTTTTATTTAATGTTGTTGTGGATAAAATTTCAGAATCATTCAGTCTATTAAAAATCATTCTGATTACATTCATCGCAGTATCAGCATTGATAGTGTCTTTAATTTTATTTAATTTGTTTTCCAAATCATCTTTATAATCAATTAAATCATTCAAATCACTAACTGTCAGCATTGAAAATTAACCTCACGTTATTTTTATTTATAATACTTGATTAATGCTTCAATAGCACCTTTATCCAAGTTAATATTTTTAGTAACACCATAGATTCCAAGTTTAGGAATGTTGTATTCATCTTCTTCCATAGCATCCAACATTTCATTCAACATCTTCAACTTGTACCAATTATCGTCAGCAGATTCCTTAATTAATTTAACTTTCCATTCTTTTACGGTTTTACCTTCTTCATTATCCCAAATTCTAGCATAGCAATTTCTTCCATTATCATTTGCCCATTGAATAGCATCTGATTTTTTATCAAAAGTATCTTCATCAACGATTGAACCACTATAATCTGACAATTCAACGTTATATCTTTCTTCCTTGATTGATTTTCTTGCTGATTTCTTTGATTCCACAATATCTTTATCCAATTCAATCAATAATGAATCTTCATATTTTCCTTTGATTCCATATCCTTCACCATAACCAACATCAACAACACCATCTAATTCAAACATTTCATCCCATGAATCATCGTTTCTATCAACAGTGTCGTTAGTTCCACCATAATATTTGAATATCACATAAGTTGTTCCGTCAATTCTATCTACAGTTACTCCACGATAATCAGCATCATATTTATCAAGAATTTTCATACATTGATTTCTAATATTTTCTGCTTTTGTCATAATTTCATCTCCATATAAAAAATAATATTTCTTATAAAAAAATAGTTAATTTTTCTAAATAGCAAAAACTTGCACATTAACCAATAAAAACAAGATTAATATGCAAGTTTTTACACTTTAAGATTCTTCTGCAATCTCATTACACAAATCAATCATTTCAATTGATATAGCCAAAAGATTGTTGTAATCACCACTCATGGCTTTTGTCTGATAATCTGACTGTTTTTCTTTAGACATTTTACATTCTCTCATTGCTTTAAGAACGTAACCCATTACTGCAAAAGCGTTTCCATCATCACCGATAACCCCATTTCCTCTTTTACTTCTTTCATTCTTTGGAATTGCACCAAATCTAATATAATAATGTTTCAACTCTTTCATATATTCTCCATTACATTCAATCATTAAATTAATTACAACTTTTTTCGTGTATCATCTATAAAATCCATATTTTCCATTTTATTTATTTCTTCAAGTTTTCTATCAAAAAGATTTCCATGTATTTCAGTAAAAAGTCATAAATTACTCTTGTAAGAATTGCTCTGCTTTATGTATATGCCCAAACCATATATTTGCTTGTTCTTCTGATTCAAATTGTGCTTTCATTATTCTATTATCAGAAAGAAGCAATTCAATCAAATTTTTTGCTTCATTGAGTCGCCTATCTGCAATTTCTTTATTAGCATTGTTCGTGTACATCTGCATTGTAACTGCGTCTTGTGTATCGAGATTTTTCTTTTTCAGTTCTGCGTTTTCATCTTTATAAGATTTATACTTTTCACAAGGGCAACTGATTTCATTTCTAAAACACCTTTCAGTTGCATTTGCACAAGAGTAGCAAAACTTATTTCTGTTTTTTTGGCAATCAAGTTCTGCATTTTCCTTTTCAAAGTCTGCAATACGTTTCATATTTTGCCTATTGATACTAAATATTGGACAATCAGTATCGACACATTTATTTTTTAATTTCTTTTCGAGTTCTTCTATCCGCTTTTCTCTTGGCTCGGCACTATCCAAATAACCGTCAATATAAGTTTCATTTTTATATTTAACTTTAATGCCATTTTGTTTTAATCGTTCGTTATATTTTTCTTCTGCTTCTTTTTCAAGTTCTTCTCTAGTCATTTTCTTTTATCTCTCGTTATTCGGCAGATGTACTTTCTACAGTACAACCACATTTAGAACAATACCAATAAACTCCACCGCCAAAATGTTTATACATCAGCATAGCAATTCTACAAGTAGGGCAAATCATTTTTCTTTTATCCCCCATTTTGCAAGAATATTATTAAGAACTACATAAGTTATTGTATCTTCCAAACGTTTTGCTTCGTCTCTTTCAGATATTACATCAGACTTCATTTTCTCAATCTGTGCTTTGAATTTTTTGTCTCGATTATTAAGTGTTTTGTTTAAGATTTCTGTATCTTCAAGATTCTGTGTAAGCACTTTGTTTTCCTTTTTCAGTTCTGTATTTTCTGCTTCTGTCATAGTCAAGTCATTATACAAATGCTTGTTCTGTTCTGTCAGTTCTGCATTTTCATCAAACACATTTTTATAATGACTGCATACTCCTTCTTTACTTGGATAATCGGAACGTACACAAGGACTGTCTGTATATACACAAGTTCTGCACTCACTTTGTAAGTCTGCGGTACATTTATCAACAATCTGCGAAACGGCAGACTGTAAAAACTCGTCATTCGGAAATTGATTTTTTATAAGTTCTTCTTTAATCATTTTTACTTCTCCCAAACGATATGCAAAATATTGCTAAGTATAAAACCTATCAACATTCCTTCAAAAATAGCCAATTTATGGTATCCACAACGATAACTTACCACAAACCAAAAAACATCTATCGCCAATAAAAACAAATTGTATATAATCAACTCTTTTTTCATTTTTCTTTTATCTCCTCTTCCAATTCCTTTATCCGTTCTTCCAACTTGGATATCGTGTCATCTTTGCTTTCAATAGTTTGTTCCAACTCCTCAATTAAGTCGGACACATAAGACAAAATTATTTTGTGGTCTCTAGTCATTTTTCTTTTATCTCCTTAAAAGGTTCAATGTAACACCAATACTCAATTTCGTTATCGTCTACCCAATCTCCGTTCAATTCCGCAAATTGTGTAATTACAGAACCATAGCCAATTTCATCTTCCGTAGGAAAATAAGAATAAGTTTCACAAATATATTCTGCTCCACTTCTAGTTCTTACTCTTACAAGTTTATCTACATTGGGATTTTCTTCCGCTTTATCCCAATCTAGTTTATGCCACTTCATTTTCTCAATCTGTGTTTCAAGGTCTGCTATTCGCTTTTCAAGTTCTGCTATTGTTTCAGTAACAACGTGTACACAACATTTAACAACGGCTTCACGCTCTAAAAATTGTTTTTCGTATGGAAAACAAGATGTTGCATATTCATCTGCTCTCTTTTTAATTTTATTAATTTGTACTTCATTCATTTTCTTCTACCTCTGGAAATCGCCACTCAAAAGTTTTATTTTCTTCGTGAATTACAAATCTTATTTTGTAAAATCCATTTGCACATTCAAATAAATCATAATATTTATCAAATCCATCTATCCACTTATAACCTTTTGCTAGAAGTTCATTTTGAACTTTGTCATATTCTTCTTTGGTATTTATTATAATCTCTTTCATTTTTCTTTTATATCTCTTTTCTACCGAAAAATTCATATATTAAACTCTCATTTCAAGAAAAGTATCAATCTCATCTTTCAAACAATTCTAAATATTCATCTTTTTTTTTGACTTCCTTGTAGATTTATCAAAATAAAGATGGATGGTCTTTATCATATTCATCCATAACATCAAGTGCCTTTCCTAGATTTTCCAAACCAATTGGATTTAATGTCCTATGGAACAGACTCAAGACACGTTCAACAACTTCTTTGTATTTTAGAGAGTATTCATAATTAGGATTTTTATCATGCATACCTTGTAGGTAACCTTCTTGATAAAAATTTTGTAACAACTCAACCATCTCTCGGTTATTTGTATCAATACCTTTTTCTTTTAAAAAATCACCAAAACACATTATTTCCTCCAAGTTTCTACAATATTATACATATTCCTATACCATTTGTCAACGAAAATTATTAAATTTTATAACGTTTATATTCTTAAACAAAATTATTCAAAATGTCTAGGAATATAAACATTATAAAAAAAACAAAGAGCGGAAAATATTAAACTTTCCGCTCTTAGAAACTGTTTGTACTCTAGTACATCAGATAATTTTATTATTCATCATCTTCATCAGAATCAAACCATTCATCGATAACTTCTTCAATATCATCTCTGATATCATAAAGTTCTTCTCTTGCCTTTTCTTGACAAAGGATTGTAGCCAATGTTTCAGAATTAAGGTCACCACAACTAAATCCCATTTCATCAGCATATCCCAATGAATCTCGGAGTGAAGCATCGTGTTCTGAAAGAATTTTCATAGCACGGTCATAATAAATTACTTCAATTTCATTAATTCTATCTTCAAGATATTCGATTACATTATCTATCGAAGTAACTTCATCTTCATCCATATCAAATGAAACATCGCTCAGCCATTCAGTATCATCAATAAGGTCTTGAATCTTATCAATTACTGATTCTTCCTTTTCTGTCATTCTGTTCTTTTTCATAGTTTTATTCTCCTTTTTACCTTCATATAATTTATAATCATCCCATACTTCAAAATCAAGTTCATCATAATAATCTTCCATATTATAATAAGCATAGGAATCGTTACACGGAATAAATGTTAATTTTTCTCTCGAATCAGTATATTTGATTGTTCTATCATTATTTCCAAACATACAAATTCTTCTTATATCATAACCGTTATCAAAGTTATCTTTGTCATTAATTAAATCGGAAATTCTCTGCATTATATCTTTTGCTTTTCCATTAGCAATTACACAACAAAGATTGTCATAATTAAGAGTATGCATATATGACTTAATAGCACATTCTGCATATTCTTCAATGGTTGAAGCCTTTATGATTTTTGCAGAAAAAGGTTTACCGATTTTCCAAACATCAGACCATGATTCTTTTTCAGCATATTTTTTAATATCCTCATAAACTTCATAAGCAGGCATTCCCACATAAAAACTCATATCTTGGTCTTTTAATTTACTATTCCACAAACAACAACCAAGTACAGTATTCCAATCTACAACTTTAAGTTGGTCAATTTCATAACGATATGTGTTTTTATTCTGTGAAGTATTGAAGATTACTGCTATTTTTGCCATGTTATTTTCTCCATCAAGGTATTATATTTCTATGAAAAATAGTTAATGTTTTCTAAGCATTACACCATTCTTCGTAATCTTCTGCTGACATTCCTTCAACATTAAGATAAAAATCTTTTTCAGTCATATATCCTTTTTCATCAAGCCAATTTTTGATTTCGGAAAAATCAACATTACCCATAAAACAAACACGACCAAGTGTATCACCAATCATATACATTTTATCGTGAAAATTTAATTTATCCATGTCAACTTCTACATAATAAATATCCAAGTGAACAGTAAGTTTTCCTTTCATAACACCATGGTCATAATCTTTCTTCTTGAGATATCTTCCTTTACTTACAACTTTTACAGAATCAAACATTGTTCTGTAGTTATCGAGGGTGTTTGCTAAATGAAGTTTTCTTTCTGATTTCTTGATTAATTCCATAATCTTAATCTCCTTACTCTCATATAATAACATGATTGAGATTATTTGTCAAGGAAAATTATCAATTTGATAGTTTATTTTTATTTCAATTTTGTATTAAATTCTTATAATATCGGCAATATTTTAACATTTTATCCATTTTAAATTATTTCCCAATCTTTCTTCCAAAGCAAAATATAAACCGAGTTCAGATGTTCGAATTCTTTCTGCAATTTCATATCGTTTATTTAAAATATAATCAAAATCTACGTTCCAAAAACCTTGTTTCTTGTGCATTTTTATTTCATCTTCTGATAACCAATACCAATAAGTATCTTCAGAACCTTTAGTACTTACAATCAAAAGAGGAATGTATAGATTTTTATATTTCTTCAAATTGCTATATAAACGAAGTTCCCATTTCATCAAAGACCTTCTTTTTCAGCCTTATATTCAGCAATAGAATCATACACGACTTTCTTCATCACATCTTTATTAGGATTATATATTACACCTTTTACAATGTAAATTGGGAACTTTATCATTTTGTCGTCAAACTTGAAGTCTTCATCATCAAATTTTAAATTCTCACTTCCGTATCCAAAATCTTTTTTGAAATAATCAACAACCCAATCTTTTGTAACTTCAATTACTCTATCCGTACAATCATCAAATGTATCATACAAGTAATCTATCTGAAATCTAAGAGAATCAAAATTATAAATTTCATTATTCAATAAAACTAAATTTACAATTTCGGTTTCATGATGTTCATCAACATCCCAAATATTAATTCTATAATGTTCATTTTTATCAGTGAATTCTTTCATGCTAACATATTCTTGAGCCTTTTCAGCCGTAGAAAATATAGCATTGATACCATAATCAGAATATTCTCCACTAGTCACAACATATACTTGCATAAAATTTATCCTCTCTTTGCCTTTACAACAATAACTTTCTTCTTTATCATAATATATTTTCTAACCTTATCTTTTATAATTTAGTTTTAATATAATTAACTTCAAGTTCCAAATTTGTTATCTTTTGCTTAGTTTTTGCGTTCTCTAAAAGTAGAGCGTAAACTACACCAACCAAATTATCTTTATTTCTTTCTACAATCTGTTTTGCTTCTTCAAAATAACAATCTTCATAACCGCTCATATTTGCACCTTTAGTTCCATTTCTGATTCATCAGATTAACAACTTCATCAATGAACTTGTCATCAATTATCGTTCTATCTTCTTGTCCAAATCCACTAACCATGTGGTCAAAGAAATCTTTCATGTATCTTGCAACATCATACGGTGTGATTTCAGAATTGAGACAAAGATGAGTAGTCTTTATTGTAGGAATCATAACTCGAATTAAAGACTTTGTGATGAAATCTCTTTTTCTCAAATCATCTTTAAGTTTTGCAATTTCTTTTTCAGAATCTTTCCCTTCGTTCAAAGCATCATAAATGATTTTAATTGTTTCTGTAAGTTCTTTTTTATCCATATTTTTATTCTCCTTTGCACCATTTAATAAAATCATTTTTATTCATACCAAAATCATATTGGTCGAAATTTTCATCAGAAATTACATCAATTGTAATTTTCATTTTTCTATCATGTTTATATTCATTATAAGTATCGTCATCATAATATATCCATTCTTCATCAAATCTAAGATGATTTTCTTTCTTCAGTTGTTCTAATCGTTCAGTGGTTAAAGTTCTTATAGGTTCATAAGTTGTTATCTTTCTCACTTCTATATCAGAATAATCATACATGCTATAAACTTTCCAAACTATTCCTAAAATCATATTAATCTCCTATTTATTTTTTACCCTCACATTAAAATATCTTTATTTTCATCATAATCTACTTCATCCAAAATACTCCTAGATAATTCATTAATTACAGTGATATTCCAAAATTCATTTTCATTCAATTCGCAAAGTTTTTCTTGAACATGTTTCCATACACCTAAAGTATGTTTATCATTTTTTAAAATACCTTCGTCATGAAGATAAATTTTGTTAGTATCTTTAGTGTATGTAGCCTTTACATTAATATCATAATTCTTTTTTATAATATTATGTGCCCTAAGAATACGTTCTGTATACATCGTGTGGCTATCCATAAATGTAGCAACATATTCAACTTTACTATTTCCGTCTTTCTTTATATCAATTATTAAATCTAACAACCGAGGAAAAGAATCACAGTATATATGCACACAATCAATGTTGTATTTTTCTGCCAAATCAAAATATTCTTTATATTTATCGGAAAATAATTTTTCAAAAAACTTACAAAAGTAAGGAATTAATTCTTCATTCTTTTTCTTTCCCAATTCGAGTTTATCTTGAATCTGTTTTTCTAATTCAGTAGGTGTAATTATATTGGATTCTTCATTCTTTGATTTTTTAAATTTAAACATATTACTTGCTCCTTGCATAATTCTTATTCGTTAATCTTTTATTCGCAATATATTCTGCTACCTTTTTATTTGATTTCACATTTTTATCAAACACTTCTTCCAAAACTTGATTAGCCATATTTACAATTCCAATTTCAGAACTTGTAAAATCATCTTTATGAGTAAATGCTATATTACGAAGTTCCATTAAAATTTCAAACTGTTTCTTATTCAACTGCATATTATTTCCTTACAAGTCGATTTCTTTCTTCCACTTGACTTCTTCTTTTCTGCGTTGAGATGAAGAAAACTTGTTTACACCTTTGTGCCTGCCACAATTTTCTTTTCCTCCATCAAATGCTACACCTTTTTTATAGCGTGGCATTATTTTTCTTTTCTTTGATTCACTAGACATTATAAACTCCTTAAATATCAAACTTTATTTTATAAAGTTCATTTGTAGGTTTCAATTTATTTCTTTCTTTTTCTTGTTCCTTTATCAATTCAATTTGTTGTTTACAAGATTTTTCATAATATGATTTATCCAATGTTACAGAATTGAATATCTGCTCTTTAGTTGGTTTTGAATTTAAAATATTTTCTACTTTAATTTTATTATAAACTGAAATATATTCTTTCATGAGAAAAAGAGATAAATATCCTCTAAAATTATTTATCAAATCATCAATAGTAATATCTGACTTCAATATTATTCCATCTACCGTTTCTATGAAATAATTACAGTATTTTTTAAGCACGTTGTTTGTATTATCTCTTGATAAATATAATTCAACATCTTCGCCTTTTTCATAAAGAAATTTCATCATTTCCCCACTATAACGGTCAATTTCTTTATAAGAAATAAATCTGTTAGAATCATCTAATTTTAATTTTTCGATAAATGCATTTGCAAGTAAATCTTCTAATTGTATTCTATAAGTCATCTATTTCTCTCCAACTGTTCAATTATATTATAAACTTCTTTAGGTTCGATTCTAAGTGTTTCTTTACACTCCATTAAAAAATCATCCATCTTATTTTCATAATATTTATAATTATCTTTTATAAATTCTTTAATTGCATTATTCTTGGTATTTTCTAACTGTTCGTCTGACCATCCTTTAATATCTTCTTTTCTGATTATATAATTATCAGAATATTCATAACAATGATAATCTGATAAATCAAACTCTACAAATGGTCTATGAAAATCTGCATGTGCAATCAAACATGCTTCTAATTCAGAATCGGCTTCAACATGAACAACATTATCACAATTTCCTAATGGATTAAAATAACTTACTGTATATAACATGTTATATTCTCCTTTACATTTCATCTATGTATTTTCTACATTCTTCTTCTGTTCCATAAAATAAAACTTCTTGTGCTGATAATAAATGTTTTCCAT
>Ga0247611_10009422_pt1 | contig 11746 bp, 12 predicted proteins | sample 177DNAGHGhighgp2_FD_192422 | JGI IMG/M metagenome (GOLD analysis project Ga0247611, IMG submission 192422) | Sheep rumen microbial communities from Palmerston North, Manawatu-Wanganui, New Zealand - 1770 DNA GHGhigh gp2 | ecosystem: Host-associated > Mammals > Digestive system > Stomach > Rumen... | reverse complement strand
TATCAAATGACATTTTTCTGCTATATCAACCGTATTTTGTATACATCTGTCAAATGTGTCAGAATCCATCCATTTAAAAGCATCTCTTAGTTGTTCTGCAGTTTTTACGTAAAATTCATTATTCGGGAAATGAAAACGATTAGGATCATCTTTATCACTGTTTGTTTGCATACATAATAAAGTGTCGTGCATGTCTGCATCTTCTCTTCTAAGATAGTGAGAATCATTCGTAATGACCATTTTTATTCCCAGGTCTTTAGCTATCTGCATTAACTCAGGATTAGTCCTTTTTTGTTCATCTAAACCGTGATCTTGAAGCTCTATATAATAATCATCTCCAAATAATTCTTTATATTGTTTTGCAATAGAAGTTGCTTTTTCTTTATCACCTTTTAAAAGATTTTGCAAGACTTCACCGCCTAAGCATGCAGACAAACAAATTAATCCTTCATGATATTCTTGCAAAAGTTCCCAATTTATACGAGGCTTTACATATTTCCCTTTACACCATGCAATAGATGTAAGTTTTATTAAATTTTTGTATCCGGCTTTGTCTTTTACCAAAAGTACAAGGTGATATAGCGGATTATCATTTTTATCGTGTACAGTTATATCTCCATCATGTACATAAAATTCACAACCTAAGATTGGCTTGATACCTGCTTCCTTAGCTGTTGTATATAATTCCATATCGCCGTACATTACGCCGTGGTCAGTCAGAGCAACTGCAGGCATGTCATTTTCTTTGGCAAAATTTACCAAATCATTAATTCTTATTGCTCCATCCAATAATGAATATTCGGAGTGGACATGTAACGGTACATAAGGTTTATTCGTCATATTATTATGTTATCAAAAACCAATCCCATTTTTTACTTATGTTAATTTATATTTAGTTAAAAAATATGTATAAAAAAGAATAACATGATTATACATGTTATTCTTTTTTTGATTTATATAATTTTGTTGTTTATCTTTGATATCTCTTTCTGGCTTTTACTTCTGAACCAAATCCGTCTTTATAATTATCCATATTAAAAGCGGCACCTTCTTCCATTTTTGAAGATTTTAGTTCATAGAAGTTCTTAACCACTTCTCCTTCACAGTAGTTTATACCCGGGAAATCACCTGCTTGAGCTGATAATTTTGCAAGTTCAAGGTATCTTTCGATATTATCATCAGGGTAGTTGCCTCTTTCTTCTGCTTTTAAGTCTACGGATGCTCTCAAAACATTAAGAGGCATATATGGAGAACCTTTAATTCTATATTCTACCGGGTTTTCAAATTGATTGTATGTATTAACTTCTTTTACCCATTCGTGAGGTAGTAGACCTGTTTCTCTCCTCCATGACAGAGCAATATCTCTAAGGCTTTCTCCTGCATCAGGTACATAACTTCTTATTTTCCCGTTCCAATATCCTACATATTTTTCTCTGTCTGTTGTTTCCCAATGACCTTTAAATGCTTGCGGGGTTCTGTTTGTATATCCGCTCTGTATTGCATTAATTCTCATTTTTTTTACTACTCCTTGGTCCGTTTTACACTAATATCACTTATAATATAAATCCAAAATATCTTTTTTTTGCTATTTAATAATAATAGCTTTACATATTTTTACAAATTTACAATTTTACAATTTTTTTAAAATGTGCTAGTATCACAATGTTATTTTATTGTTTTGTGTTCATAAAAACATGGTTATTAGGAGGGTTTAAAATGGACAATTTAAGAAAGTATTTGGTTGAATTTATCGGAACATTTTTCCTTGTGTTTACGATTGGAGCAACCGTGTTATTTGGTGCGGAAGGCGTAATTGCACCTTTAGCCATCGGCTTTGTTTTAATGGTTATGGTTTATGCCGGCGGATATATTTCCGGCGGGCATTATAACCCTGCTGTATCTCTTGCGGCTGTTGTAAGAGGTGCTTTGCCTGCTAAACAATGGATTCCTTATGCAATTTTCCAAATTTTAGGTGGTGTTGCTGCTGCCGCTTGTGTAAAATACTTAATTTGCGGTGCTGCAGCAGAGCCGGCAGTTGCTTTTAAATTATCTCATGTGATTATTGCAGAATTTTTATTCACATTTGCTTTATGCTATGTTGTATTACTTACTGCAACATCTAAGAGAACTGAAGGTAATTCATACTATGGTTTAGCAATCGGTTCTACTGTAATGGCAGGAGCATTCGCAGTAGGAAGTATTTGCCTTGGTGCATTTAATCCTGCTGTTGCAGTATCAGCTTTCTTCTTAGGTTTATGCTGCTGCCCTAAACTCGTATTAATCACTGCAGGAGTTAACCTCGTTGCAGGGCTTATTGCAGGGCTTGTATTCAAATTCGTAGATAAAGAAGACTAATTTAAAAGTTTTATTTAAAGCGAGAAAAGTCAAAAAGTGATAACCAATAAACAGGGTTATCACTTTTTACCTTTCTCTTATAATATTCCCGCTAATAACGTCGTCATACCAATGCTGCATTTTTATAGCTTCAGTTATTTTAGCTTTTAAAAGTTTCATCCTTAATTCTCTTGCCAATAATTCTCCGTTATGCATGGGACAATCCGTTTTATTAGAGCTTATTACAACTGATTTCGTCATTATAATGTTTTCCCTTTTATTTTCACACACGTATATAATAAAAATTTTCAAAAGTAAAATTTTCAGTTATTAATAAAATTGTTACATTTGTAATATTATTTGCAGCTATTATCCTGATTATCAATTTTACCGTCGAAATCGTTATCAACTCCGTCGTAACAAGAACCGATAGAGTCTTTACTTTCGGCTCTTACGGTTTGTTTTAAATATTTATCAGGTATTCTTTTCCAAAGATAGTTAAAATATTCTCTGTAAAATATTGCAATTCTTGAATTATTTATTATTAAAGTGTTTTCGTCATTTTTATTTTCTCCGCTGTTAGATAAATTTGCGGAACCTATAACCGTATACTTATCATCAATTATAAGAGTTTTTGCATGCATTTTGCCTGCATAATTTTCTACCTTAATTGGTATTCCGTGTTCTTTCAGTTCTTTAAATACGGAATGTTTTCCGTATGTATTTGTTGCGTCAATTATAATTTTTACGTCAACTCCTCTGTCATATGCAGAAATAATTTCATTTTTCAGTGCATTATGAGTCAGGATAAAAGTAGGTATATAAATATATTTTTTACTTTCTTTTATCAATGGTATTATGCCGTTTATGATTTCTTTGTCTTGCGGAGAAAAGTATACGGAAATAATACTTCTGTCATTATAAATATTTGTATTATTGACGGAAGGGGATTTGAGCGTATGAAATTTACCTTCATACATTTGATTAAACTCTTTTTCGTAGAGTTGGGCTATTTGTTTTGAATTTATTATAATTGCGTTATTGTGGTTGAAGCCTGAAAAGCCTGTTGTTGAAAAATTCATTGAGCCTGTATAAACCTTCTCGTTATCAAAAACTGCGAATTTGTTATGCATCAGAAAATTTGTGAGTTTCGGATTGTCTTGAATTTTATCGCTTCTTATATTTTGAAATTTTTCAAGAAAACTGTCAGTTTCTGTGTAGTAGTTTGTGTTTTTAGTATTTGTATCGTAAATAATACGAATGTTTACTCCGCGTTTTAGTGCATCTTCAAAAGCTTTGTTTATTGCGGGAATGTTTGCCCAGCCGTATGCGGCAATATCTATTGAGGTTTTACTGCTTTTTATATTATTCAAAAAAGCTTTGCATATTTGATGTGTACAATTCCTGTCCGGTTTTAGTATAGAAGTAAAATCAGTTAAAATAAGTTGGATATTACCATCTGTAATTATATTTGGCGGTGGTTGGATATCAGAAATATTGTTATCTGTTTTGACGTCATATTTTCTTATCTTGTGTTTATCGGCATGGCAGAACTGACAGGCTTTGTGTGATTTTGACAGTTCTTTTGCCGGTAATATTACCGAATCTCCTGCCGCTTTGCCGTATTTACAATCAAGGGTATGGTATTTGCTGCTATGATGATTTAGTATTACCAAATCAAGTTTCTCAGCTTTTTGTTTTATTTCATTGAATTTTTCTTCATTAACAAGTTTATTTCCGGATATTGCAAATCCGCTTTCTTTAAGCTTTTTGGTATAGCTTTCATTATCAACAATGATATCGGCATATACACATTGAGGAGTTTTTTCTCCCGTAGGTACTGTTTTTACAACTTTACCCGCTAATAGATTATTTGCAAAAATGTCGGCAAGATAACCTATTGCCAAAGATTGTCCAAAAGTAATTCCTATTGTATCTGACAATTTTTCGGGGTTATATTTTATGTTTGCGGTAAAGGTTTCTATTTCAGGTATACAGAAGGTTTCGTTTTCTTCAATCAGGTTATTGCCATTAATATCTATATTTATTACTGTCGGAGTAACTACATTGAGAACATAACTGTTGATTCTTGTGAAATACAGGTATATGCTCATTAAAACAAACAAAAATATAACGGTTAAAGTTGTGAGTTTATCTTTCATATTATAATTTGTAATTTGTTATTTCAAATCCCATTCTGTAGATAGTATCTTCTAAAATTCTGTCTTGAGTCATTTTAAATTCTTTTTCGTGAGAGTTATGTGTATGGGTAAGATAACTGCAAGGTTTTATTATTCCTTCAATGAGAATGTTGTCTTCATCTTTTAAATTTTTTAAGCCTGCTTCTATAGTATTTTTATCCATTAAATCTTCATATGTATTCCCTAAGATATAATCATTTGTCTTTAGTCCGTATCGTTTAAGGATAATCTTATTCTGTTTGGCTAAACTGTTGAATTTAGGAATTTTTGTCAGGTTATATAAAAATTTCGGATGAATTAAATACTTCAGAGCAGGTACAACATAAAATTCTTCGTAAGTAGTTCTAACATACGGAATTTTAAATTCTTCTGCTAGAGCACAAACTCTTTCAAATATTTCAGGGATACAATGAACATTGTCAACCGAATCTATATGATAAATTTTTGTATGAGCCAAAACTTTTTCAAGCTGAGCTCTCATTTCCTGTTCAATTTCTTTTAAATAGGTTGTTCTTTTAACGAGTTTCTTTAATTTATTGAAAGATGTGTTAAACTCTCCTGTGTTATCGACGAGTAATTTAGCCTGAGAAACAGGAAATCCTTCGGTTAAGTTTATATGTAATCCTACACTTAAATGCTGACATTCCGGTAAAATTTCATTTATTGCAGTATTAAAAGCTTCGCCGTTAGCAACGATACTTGCACTTTTTAAAAAACCGTTGTTATAACCGTTTAAAACGGCTCTGTTATAATCCTGCGTCATTCCAAAATTATCAGCATTTAATATAAATTTTTTCATAACCTAATCCCTAATACTATGATACTAACAGACCTGAATATAGATTGCAAATAATAAATATTATTTAATAAAGCCGTACCACTGTCTATCGAATTTAACAACGTCATAATCAAAAACGGTTATCTCCTCGTATAATTACAACACCCGCAAGGATTGTCTTAGTGCTGCTATGTTTCCATCCTGACACGGTTCGACAGCTTACGCCATCATAACAATACGCCTCTACGACAACGGTTTTATCAATATGAAATTATCAAACCCTCACAACAGGCTCTGCACCCCGCATAAACTTCGGGTCAAGAGATTGCAATTCCCCGTGGAGTACGGCAAACTTATTATATCATAAAAGTTTTTATTGTGAAGTCTTTATGTTTATTGCTGCAAAAAAAAAGTCTTACCGGAGTAAGACTTTTTTTTGCAGCCAATTTAAATTACTAAGCTAAGATAGCAACTTTTGTTGCATTTCTTTCTGCAATTTCAACAAGTTGTTTTGCTGTTGCCATCATTGACAATTCAGAATCCATTTTGTTGATACAAGAACCGCATCCGATAGCTGAAGCACCTGCTGCAAATGCAAAAGGTGCAGTTGTAGGATTAATACCTGTAGCTGTCATGATAGGAATTTCAACGTTTCTTGATAATTCAATAGTGTTTGCTATTGTTAATTCTGCTCTTTCAATTAAACCTTTAACACCGTTTGATTGAGTTTCAGCTGAGAAGTGGCCTTCTGTTTGTATTAAGTCGATATGTCTTTCTTCAAGTTCTCTTGCCAATTCAATTTGTTCTGCAATAGAAAGGTCGCCAGGAATTGTTACAGAGAAGAATACACTGTTATCGTTGATTAATGAGATTGTTTCGTCAACTAATCTGAGAACATCTTCTTTTGTAAATGACATACCTTTTTTGTAAAGAACATCAAAGTTGCCTAATTCAATAGCATCTGCTCCGAGTTCAACGGCTCTTGCTAATTCTGAAGGAACGATTGATGAAACAAAGATAGGCATATCTGTCATGTTTCTGATTTCAGAAACGATGTGTTCATCAGCACAAATATCAATAGCACTTGCACCTGCAGTTACTGCTGCACTAACAACTTTTCTGATATTGTCCATATCAAAATTATCAATACCTGCAATAATTTTTACAGCTCTGTGTGCAGATAAATGTTGTTTAAATAAATCAATTCTACTCATTTTTTTCTCCTTTTTCCATATTAAAAATTTAATATTTTTCTTTGAAAGTTATTATACATTAAACTTCTAATAATTTCAATAATTACCCGATTTGTTAAGTTCGGTTTAATGAAAATTTACTTAAAAATGACATAATAGTTGTAATATAAGGAGAAATTTATGAGTTTTAAAAATTTCTTAATTACATTATTAATTTGTTTTTCTTCTATCACCTTCTCTTATGCAGGAAGTTTGAATCCTGATGAAGAAGTTACAATTTCGGTATATGAACAAATAAATCCCGCAATCGTTGCGATTGATGCAGATGTCGAAGATGGTGTATCATCAGGTACCGGTTGCGTGATAACTACTGACGGTTACATTTTAACGGGTTCGCATGTTATTGAAGGTTGTACTTCAGTAACAGTAATTACAAGTACGGGACAAAATTACAAGGCTAATGTTGTTGCTCAAATGGGTAAAAATAAAGATTTGGCAATTTTAAAAATTAATCCTAAAAAACCCTTGCAAACAATAAAATTCGGTGACTCGGAAACAATTAAAGTAGGGCAAAAGGTTCTCGCTATCGGTAATCCTTTTGGATTTAGCGGAACACTTACTCAGGGGATAATATCAAGAATTGACAAACAAAAAGGACGTATTCAAACTGATGCTGCAATAAATCCTGGATGTTCAGGCGGGCCTTTATTAAATTCTTCCGGTGAGGTAATAGGTATAAATCAATCTATTTATAATCCCGACAACAATATTTCAAATATTGGTATTGGATTTGCAATCCCGATAAATGACGCAAAAAAACTTATGCAGATTGCAAAGATTACAAAAAGCCCCAATTAATAGAAGCTTATCCAAAATATTCGGAGATAATTTTTTCTATTTGTTTTGAGGATGTGCCGTTGCCGTATGGGTTTTGAGCTTTTAGACGGGAATCTTTTCTTGTTTGGTTTAAGATAAGTTCACTTTCTTTGATAATCTTATCATAATCTGCCCCAACAAGTTTTGATACACCAGCATCAATTCCTTCTTGACGTTCTGTTTCATAACGCATAACAAGCGTAGGACATCCAAATGACGGGGCTTCTTCTTGTATACCGCCGGAATCTGTCAAGATAAGCTTGGCATGCTTCATCAAATATACCAAATTCGGATAATCCAAAGGTGTTAATAATCTTATATTTGAAAAATCTTTAAGTTTGCTGTGAATTTTTTCTTTAACATTCGGGTTTGGATGTACCGGTATTACAAATGTATGGTCGGTATATTTGTTTGCAAGATATGATATTGCAGATATAATCCGATCAATTCTTTCTCCGTGATTTTCTCGCCTGTGAGCTGTTATTAATACTAATTTATCGTTAATGTCAATGCCTTGATTGTTATAAAATTCGCCGGCTTTATTCATTGTTTCTCCTGACAGGCAGAATAATGCGTCTATAACCGTATTCCCTACGATATGAATTTTATTTTCGTCAATATTTTCTTTTAATAAAGCATTTTTATTTTTTTCTGTAGGTGCAAAATGTAAATCCGCAACTCGTGATGTCATTTGACGCATAACTTCTTCAGGAAATGGTTCAAAAATATCATATGAGCGTAAACCCGCTTCGACATGAAATACCGGGATTTTATTATAAAAACTTACCAAAGCTCCGCACAAAACCGTCATTGTATCGCCCTGAACTATTGTTGCATCAATTTTATTTTCTGAGAATACCTTATCCAAGGATGAGAGTATTCTTGTCTGTACTTCTGCAAGCGACTGATTAGGTTTCATACAATCCAAATTTATATCAGCCTTCAGACTAAAATATTCTAAAGTTTGGTTTGATAATTCCTTTTGTTGTTCTGTATTGCAGATAATAACATTATACCTGTCAGGATATTTTTTTAATTCCAAAATAACAGGCGCTAATTTTATAACTTCGGGACGTGTCCCAAATACAAATAATATATTTTTCATAACAAATTAATTTTAATATAAATAAAAATAATTACAATTTATTACGATTAATTATCTATAAGGCTAATGAAAAAATTTTCTCTAATGCGGATAATATACAAAGCAAAGGAGAAGGTTATGTTAGAACTCTATTATTCGGATAGTTGCCCTTACTGTAAGAAGGTTATTAATTATTTTAAAGAAAATGATATTAATTTTGAAGCAAAAAATGTTTCCGAAGGGAAAAATTACGATAAGGTTATAAGTCTTGGACATAAGTCGCAAGTCCCTTTTTTAATTGATACGGATAATAACAAAATGATGTATGAATCCGATGACATTATTAATTATGTTAAAAGTCTTACAAATTAAAATCAGGCAGGTGAATTTGTTTAATTTTTCTCAATATAATTATGAATATAATGAATGTGTTGCAAGGGGTATTTGTTCTACTTTACCCGGAATTTCTGCTCTAATGGAAGTGTTTTTTGTTATTATACGACAGATTGCTTATTATTTGCTAAAACTTAAAATGATAGGTGAAGATACAAATAATGAAGATAAAATACTTATCAATTTACTCTCTGTTGCAATAAAAAATACGTACAGTGATGAGCAGATTTTGAGTCTTGTTAACAGTGCCTATACAAATTTACAAAAAATAAGAAATACTTACCTGAATAAATGCAAAGAATTTAAAATTGAAAAGAGTGATGTCAATAAACTTATAAGTCTTGATTCTAATATGAATCTTAAAGATATTATAAATTTAGGTGAAAATGTTTTTCATGAAAGATACAGATTGTATTCCTCAGAAGAAAAAGATTACATGGAGCTTTTGAATATAATTATCAAGAGTACGTCTGATAATTTAGTTCACCTTCTTGATTACGACATCCCTAAAGAAAAATTTATTCTTGAAATATTGGAGGCTCTTAATTTAATGAACAGAAAAAAGGTATCATTAAATAAGTACCGTTCTTTTATTTCAAACTTAGTCAATATTGATAACGAAATCAGTAACATAATTTATAATCTGCGGATTAAGTATTTTGGCGATATTAGTAAAGTTTCCGTTTCGTATTCAACAAATAAAGGAAAAGCAATTTTGGTATCGGGTTCCGGCTTGGAAGACTTGAAAACTCTGCTGGAATATTTGAAAGATACCGATATAGATGTGTATACTCATGACGATTTGCTAAGTGTACATGCGTATAAATATTTTAGGGATTGCAAAAATTTAAAGGGACATTTCGGTATTTGTCAGGAAAATTGTATTTTGGACTTTGCGGTTTTTCCGGGTGCAATATTTTTGACAAAAAATTCTAAGGTTCATACTGATTATTTGTATAGGGGAAGACTATTTACGATGTCGGAAATTGTGCCAAAAGGTGCAAAAAAAATTAGTAAAAATGATTTAAGTACGCTGATTGAATCCGCAATAACTTCAAAAGGTTTTGCCAAAGGTCAGACTCGTCCTGAAGATGTTGTTGGTTTTGATGAAGTCGAATTAAGAGAAATTTTTGAAGTTTTATCAAAAAATTTAAAAGATAAAAAGATTGACAAAATTTTGGTTATATATCCTAATTCTACTCCGAGTAAAAATTTAGATGAGATAATCTCAAGACAGGATGATAAAACATATATATTAAATCTCTCTCATGAAGAACTTGATGTTAAAAATTATTCAAAAATAAATGTTGCTAACAGCAGATATCTCTTATCAAAAGTAATGAAATTGTTTTTTGAATATGTTTCTTTTGATAATACGAAGATTAATTTTTATATCCAAAATTGTGAGCCGTCTTCAATTTCAAATATTATTTATCTGAGTGAAAAAGGCTTTAAAAATATAAGTATACTTAATTGCTCGCCTAATTCTATACGTCCGACATTAAAGGACTTTATTTTAAAAAAATACGGAAATTCGTGAGCAAAATTTTAAGTAAATTATATTTACAACAAATTTTCATTATGTTAGAATAGATTACACAGGGGGTGTGTGTAATAATGGAACACTGGTTGTATACACTCGAAATTGCGGGATATAAATTTAATTTGAATTTAGATACCATATTTACGATGTGGTTTGCCATGTTCTGCATTATTATATTCGCCTTTATTTCAACAAGAAAATTATCTGTTATCCCAAGTAAACTTCAGGCTGTCGGTGAAGGTTTTATGAATTTTGTTTGGGGTTTAATGGATTCAATGATGCCTGCTAACAACAGAGGGCATGTCCCGCTTATTGCATCGTTGTTTTTATTTATTTTGTTTGCTAATTTGATGGGGCAATTACCATTACGTATTATTCATTTAAAATCAGGGGAATTGGCTTCTCCAACTAACGATATAAATATGACGGCAGCTATGGCTGTTATTGTTCTTGTTTATTATGTAACTGCCGGTATTATCAAGAAAAAACATAAGTTTTTATTAAAGGATTTTTCATTTGTAAGTATAATAATGATGTTTGTAGATTTGCTTGATATGGCGACAAGACCGTTAAGTTTGGCGGTTCGTCTTTTTGCAAACATATTTGCAGGTGAAATTTTGGTATCAATAGCATTGGGTGCGTTTGCGTACTTTTTGCCGCTGCCGATAATGCTGTTTGAGATTCTTGTTGCCTTTATACAGGCAACGGTATTTATGATGCTGACTATGGCATACATAGGCGGTGCAATCGGAGATGAACATTAAGTAAATTAATATAAAGGAGAAAAACATGGAAAATTTAGCACAATTAGGAGCAGGTCTTGCAATGGGTTTAGGTGCAACCGGTGCAGGTTTAGGTATTGGTATTGCAACTAAAGGTTTAATGGATGCAATCTCTCGTCAGCCCGAAATCGCAGGTAAGGCAGTAGGTTTCTTCTTGGTAGGTGCAGCTTTAGCTGAAGCATGTGCCTTGTACGCATTCGTTATTGCAATTATGTTATTAAAGTAATTTATGATAGCGGAGTATTTTAATGGAATTTAATGCAACCTTTATAGTTTCAATAGTTAGTTTTGTTATATTCGTTGTCATAATGAATAAAATTTTCTATGCTCCGATTAGCAAGATTATTATTGAACGTGAGGAAATGCTTAAACGCAATCATGATGAGGCGGAAAAAACAGAGGCTGAAGCTGAAGAAATTTTAAAAAGACGCGATGAAAAGTTATCTGAAGCTGAAGCAAATTCCAGAAAAATTATAGCTGATAAGATTGAAGAATTTAATGCTGCCAGCAAAAAAGCAATTTTAGAAGCAAATAAAAAATCAAAAGATGAAATTCAGTCACA
>Ga0247611_10009421_pt1 | contig 11746 bp, 11 predicted proteins | sample 177DNAGHGhighgp2_FD_192422 | JGI IMG/M metagenome (GOLD analysis project Ga0247611, IMG submission 192422) | Sheep rumen microbial communities from Palmerston North, Manawatu-Wanganui, New Zealand - 1770 DNA GHGhigh gp2 | ecosystem: Host-associated > Mammals > Digestive system > Stomach > Rumen... | reverse complement strand
TGGAAAGGAGCGACCGCTCCGTGCCCGGGTGCCGGCGGCGTGGGGGATGGACATTGGCACATGCACACCCCGAGCCCCGGCACCTTTTCTTTTGTCAGGCCCCGGCACAACCGCGTGCCTGCGGAGGCGGTTGTGCGGGGCGTTATACTTTGTTGTTCATGGTGTTGTTTTGTTTATGGGCAGGCATGTCTGCCTGCCCGGGGGTTGATGATTAGGGTTATTTGACGGCGATACAGGTGTATTCGCCTGTTTGTTGGTTGAAGGACACTGTTACGTCATAGCCCTCAAGAGTCTTTGTTTTTACCCACTCGACGGCTTCTTTTTCGTTTTGGGTCGTGAATGTAACCGTTGCTTTGGCAGAGGAATTGCTATAGGTGTAGTTCTCATCGAGGATACGGAAGGAATAGCCTTCGCGAGCCAAAGCGAAGAGGGTGGACAGGAGAGTGTTCCATTCGTCGTCGTTGTGAATGATGCTGCGATGGATTTTCCCATTGACAATGTAGTGGATAGTGCGAGTGGAGGAGGTTTCGACGTTGGAGGAGGATATCGATTCAACAGGGTTTTCTTTTTGGCAGCTGACAGAGGCTACCGAAATCATGGCGAGCAGGGTCGCGGGGATAATGTACTTTTTAATCATGTTGTTATTTTTTTAAGTGATTAGTATTAAAGAATATGATGTTAGTGATTTGATCAATGTTTTCTATATGATAGAAACAGATAGTGGATTTGTTTGGACATAATGCGACATAGTCGATGTCATTGTCGGTTAAGGGGTTTGCCCGGATAAGTGGGTTTTTGCGGGAGACGGTGAAGAATGTCACAGTATTGCCGTGTACGACAGCTTCTTTCTCTTCGTTGGAGTAGTGGGGCGAAATGAAATCGTCGCACAAAGCATTCCATGCGGAGTCGGTGAGGGCATGGAGGGTGGTGACATCGACAAGGGTGGTGTCGTTGATGGAGAAGTCTTTGAAGTAGGCTACGGAGATGTGTTTGTTGTTCTCGTAGCGGAGGAAAAAGGAGTCGCATTGTTGCGGGGGCAGTTGCCGTGGCCACAGTTTCCATACCAGGATGGAGAGGAGGGCGGCAATGCCTATGACGAGGGATATGATATGATGCTTTTTCATTGGTTATAGAGTGTAGAATAGGTTAACTCAATCATTTGGTGGTAGTCGGCATTCGCGTTAAGGCGGTAGGGCAGGGGTTTGCGCTGAGGCAAGGTGCAGGAGAGAATGAGTGAACAGGCAGAGATGACGAGGGCCGAAAGGAGATAGTGGCGTGTGACTTTGCGGCGGTGGAGCTTGTTGTCGAACCAATGGTCGAAGCCATCGAACATGGACTCCGAGAGCTGTTGCATGTGAATGTCCAGCCTTTGGCTTGGAGAGGGATGGGTGGATGCCGGTTGGTGTATTGTTTGTTCCATGGTAGTGCAGTATTATTGATTGTTGTTGATTTTGTTGTTGATTTCTTGAAGCCGGAGGATGATGCGCTGCAAGCGTTTGTTGACGGAGTTGGGTTTGAGGTTGAAGTGTTCGGCGATTTCGTGCCGTTTGTAGCCTTGGAGGTAATGGGCTATGAAGCGTTGGTCGTCGGTGTTGAGGAAGCTGATGAGTTCCTGCAGGGTTTCGGAGATTTGGGCATGGCTGTCGTCGTCGGCAAGGTATTCGGCCAGAGAGTCGCGCATGGCGACGAGGTCGATGGAGGGGTGGCGTCGGAGGTTGTAAAGCACGTTGCGTGTGCTGAGGGATACCCATTGCCGTTCTTCGTAGAAGGAGGCGTCGGGGCGAAGGCGGTCGATGCGAGTCCAGAGCACCAGCGACACTTCCTGCACCAAGTCGCGGCAGCGTTCGCGGTTGCCGTGGCAGTGTTTCCAGCAGATGGCCCAGACGACTTCCTTGTGTCGGCTGATGAGTGTGGAGTAGGCTTTGTATAGGTCGATGTTGTCGGACATGGATTGGGAAAAATCTTTTTTCTGCCAAGTAAATACTCACTTTTTTTCAAAAAGTGGACAGCTGATGAAAAAAAGTACGGATGGGAACAGTGCAGTGCCCGATTTGGGATAAAAATGAGGGTGTCCGTGACTGAGTCGGGACACCCTCGCAGATGGCTGAGCTGTAGTTTAGCGGACGATGTCCATCTCGTCGATAAGGTTCTGTGCGTTGGCGTATTTGTCGATGACGAAGAGCATGTAGCGGCTGTCGAGGCAGATGCAGCGTTGCAGGTTCTCCTCGAAGTCGATGTCGCCGCTCATGGCCTCGCCATTGCCGTCGAATGCCAGGCCGATGAGGTTGCCGTAGGCATCGAGCACGGGCGAGCCGCTGTTGCCGCCGGTGATGTCGTTGTTGGTGATGAAGCAGGTGGGCAGCTGGCCCTTGGCGTTGGCATAGGTGCCGTAGTCTTTGGCGGCATAGAGGTCTTTGAGGCGTTGGGGCACGATGAATTCGGTGTTGGTGGGGTCTTCTTTCTGCATGACACCTTCGAGGGTGGTGTAGAAGTGGTAGGTGACGCCGTCGCGGGGTTCGTAGGCCTTGACGTTGCCGTAGGTGAGGCGGATGGTGCTGTTGGCATCGGGCGACATGAGCTTGCGGCCGGCGTTAATCTGCAGGATGCCGTCGACAAAGTCGCGGGTGCCGCGGGTGAGGTTGTCGCGGTTCTCCTTGGGGATGGAGAGGTAGACCTCGCGGTATTTGTCGAGGATGTCGGTGCCGTACTTGTAGATCTCGTCGCGCTCGAGTTTCTTAATTGTGGGGTTCTTCAGGAATTCCTCGAAGTTTTTCTGGTTGGCAAAGATGGAACCGCTGAACAGGTGTGCCACCAGGGCGGTGAAGTTGCCGCGGTATTTGCGGTCGGCGGTTTTGAGGCAGTCGGGGATATAGTTGATGTTGATATTGCGGTAGGTGTATTCCATCATGGCAGCCATGACGCGCTGCTCGACGGCTTCGTCGTAGTCCTTATAGAACTTGGCGGCCTCGTCGCGCAGCTCGGCCAGCAGGGCGTCGCGCTGGTCGGGGTTGTCCTCATTGCAGATGGCTTTGATGGAGCGGCCGAAGAGGGTGGACTGGTAGAGCAGTTCGGGGCCTTCCAGCAGCCCTTCGTCCAGGTAGGTGATGGCTTCCTGCAGCTCGCGGCGGTCGGCATAGCTCTTCTCGATGAGACCTAGGGCGGCACGGTATTTGGGGTCCTTGTCCAGCGCCCAGTCGTAGTACTCCTTCTCCACCTCTTTTTTCAGGGCCATGGTGTTGAGTTTCTTGAGGGCGATGTTCTGCTCGTTGCTGTATTTCCAGTAGTTGGCGCAGCCGGCATATTTGGAGGCGTATTTAATCTTGATGGCCTGGTCTTTGTCCATCTCCTCGCGGAGGATGTTGATTTTCACGGTGCGCAGTTCGTAGCGGAGCTTGTTGGAGACTTCCATGGTCTCTTTCAGGCCATAGGAAGTGAGGAAGTGGTTGGTGGTGCCGGGGAAGCCTAGGACCATGGCGAAGTCGCCGTCCTTCAACTCGCGGGCGCTGACGGGGAGGTGGTGCTTGGGCTTGAGGGGGATGTTCTCCTTGGCGTAGGGTGCGGGCTTGCCGTCGGGGGCGGTGTAGATGCGGAACATGGAGAAGTCGCAGGTGTGGCGGGGCCATGACCAGTTGTCGGTGTCGCCGCCGAACTTACCCATCGACGAAGGGGGAGCGCCCACAAGGCGGACGTCCTTGTAGATGATATGGACGAAGAGGAAGTACTGGTTGCCGTTGAACATAGGCTTGACGGTGGCGTCGTAGTCGGTGCCGCGGACAGCCTCGTCGGCGATGCGCTGGCTGACGTTGCGCACGGCCTTGGCGCGGTCGTCCTCGCTCATGTCGTCGCTGAGGCATTCAAGCACGCGGGCGGTGACATCCTCCATGCGCACGAGGATGGAGGCGGTGAGGCCGGGGTTGGGGAGCTCCTGCGCCATGTTGTAGGCCCAGAAACCGTCGCGCAGATAGTCGTGCTCGACGGTGGAGTGCTCCTGCAGCTTGCCGTAGCCGCAGTGGTGGTTGGTGGAGATAAGTCCCTTGTTGCTGATAATCTCGCCAGTGCAGAAGTGCCAGAAGGGTCGGCCCTCGTTGCCGAGGCCGACGATGGCGTCCTTGATGCAGTTCTGGTTAATGCTGTAGATGTCTTCGGGCGAGAGCTTGAAACCGGCTTTCTGCATGTCGGCATAGTTCTTGCCGATGAGCGAGAGGAGCCACATGCCCTCGTCGGCGCGGCTGGAGGCAGGGGCCAGAACCAGCAGGGCCAGGGTAAGGGTAAGGATGATTCTTTTCATGCTATTAAGATATTAAGTTACTATTTAATTGATGTATTGAAGATGCAAAGATACGACTTTTTTTTGAATTACTGCATTTTTATGCTCACAGCGAAGGTGCAAGGCAGTAGGGTGGCGGATGGCATCCCCCTCGCTACAGAGAGGGGCCGTTCAATCCTGCATCGTTGGAGTATCGTTATAGCAACGTTATTCGATAGGATAACGGATAACAAGCCGTGAAGCAGGCAGCATCGAGCCGGGATTGAACGGCCCAAGTGGGTTTAATAGCATATCACGTTGTTATATAGATATATTCTCTGTGGGAGATTTCGAATAGGTATATTCCAACGACCGATTTGGGTTAAATATAGTGTCTGTCGGGTTGCTTTTTAACAATTGGCTGTGGAAAGAAAAGAGTTTTCAACAGCTGAAAGTGGAAACAAATGGAAAAAAACGAGGTCGAAGTGAAACCTTTTTCCGGCTTTTGCGTATAAGCGAATAACGAAAAAATGGCAGTTAATAACTTTTTTTGGCAAAAAATGGCAATTATTGGAAAAATAGTTGTATTTTAGCATTCTGAAAAATAGTATATATAAATGGCGTTAATACTTGGCACAGAATACTGTAAGATAGATTCGAACGGTCGATTCAAGTTTCCGATTGCCCTAAAAAAGCAGTTGGGGACGGACGATTGCCGTTTTGTGATCCGTCAGGGGTTCACTGCCGAGTGTTTGGAGCTATGGACGTATGCCAGTTTCCAGAATGAGGTGGAAACCCTCCAGAAAGAGTTGAATCCATACAGCATCCGCGACAACCAGATCATGCGTCAGATGACGCGTGCCAATCTCGTGGAGCTGGACAGCAACGACCGCCTGATGGTGCCTCCGGAACGGAAGTCGGTAATCGGCGACGCGAAGGAGATAGTCCTGCAGTCGACAGGCAAGTGCATCGAGATTTGGGAGCGTTCGGCATACGACAAGATGAACAGCGAAATTGTGGATTTCGCTTCGATTGTTGACCAGCGTCTGGGCCACAGTGCCCAGTCGCAAAAAAGTATGCCGAATGATGTACCACGTGCCGGTGATGCTGAATGAATGCATCGAGGGTTTGAATATCCGTCCTGACGGGACCTATGTGGACGTCACCTTTGGGGGTGGCGGCCACTCGCGTGCCATCCTGGCATGCCTGGGTGAAGGGGGACGGCTGTATGCCTTCGACCAAGATGCCGACGCGCTGGCCAACGCCATCGACGACCCCCGTTTCAAGCTGATACACGAGAATTTCCGTCATATCAAGGCCTTCCTCCGCCTGGAGGGGGTGCGGAGTGTGGACGGCATACTGGCCGACCTTGGCGTGTCGTCGCACCAGTTCGACGTGGCGGAGCGCGGATTTTCCACCCGGCTGGAGGGTGAGCTGGACCTGCGCATGGACCGCCGTCAGGAGCTCACCGCACGGCAACTGGTGAACAGCGCCGCCGAGGCCGACTTGGCACGGGTGCTGCGCCTGTATGGCGAGTTGCCCAACGCCACCCAGATGGCAAGGGCCATCTGCCGTGCCCGTGCCGAGCGGGAGATAGTGACCACCTTCGATCTGCGCGAGGCCGTGAGCCGCCACCTGCCCCGCGGGGCGGAGAACAAATGGCTGGCCATGCTCTTCCAGGCTTTGCGCATAGAGGTGAACGGCGAGCTGGATGCCCTGCAGGCGTTGCTGCGCCAGGGCGTGGAGCTGCTCAACCCGGGAGGGCGCATGGTGGTGATGTCCTATCACTCGCTTGAGGACCGCATGGTGAAGAATTTCTTCCGTGCAGGCAATTTCGAGGGCGAGGTGGAGAAGGATTTCTACGGCAACCCGCTGGCTCCGCTGGCACCGGTAGTCCGCAAGGCCATCGTGGCCAGCGACGAGGAGCTGCAGCGCAACCCGCGTTCGCGGAGCGCACGGCTGCGTGTGGCGGAGAAGAAAGAAAAATAACAGAAACGACTATGGCAATGGAAGAAAAGATACAGGACACGATAGAGGAAGGCCAGCCCACGGCAACTGCCGCCGAGCAGCCTGCCGAGCGCAAGCGCACCAACTGGCTGTCGCGCATACTGGGCGGCGAGGTGCTGCAGAGCCGTGCGGTGCTGCGACAGGTGCCGCTGGTGGTGATGCTCTGCTTCTACGCCATCCTGTTGGTGTATAACCGTTACCGGGTGGAGGACTTGACCAAGGAGCGGACGGCCACGCAGGACCGCATCACCTATCTGCGCGAAGCCCGCATCGAGCTGCAGAAACGCTATCAGGAGACCATCAAGATATCGCAGATTGCCGAGATGCTGGAGGGCACGGGGATAGGCATCACCGCCGGCCCGCCGTATGAACTTGATGCCAAAGGCATGGACAAATATCTGGATTGACGACAGCGGCAAAAAGCAATAACGGGGTCACCCCCTGGCAACAAAAAACGAAATAGAAATTGGAAGAAAAGAAACATAACAAGGCTTTGTTCACCAAGATGCTGGTGCTGTATCTGGTGTTGGTGGTGCTGGCAGGCGGCGGAATGCTGATGTGTGCCATCAACACGCAGGTGGTGAACGGCGACATGTGGCGTGAGAAGGCGCGTGCCCGCGAGGAGATATTCCGTACGGAGGAGGCCCGCAGGGGCACCATCTTCTCGTCGGACGGCAAAGTGCTGGCCACCACGGTGCCGGTGTGCGACCTTTGTCTGGACCTGGGTCGCTGGCCCAAACGCGACAGCCGCGGCGAAGAGGTGAAGGACAAGGCCGGAAACGTGGTGATGGAAAGCTGCATAGCCGATGAGAAGGTGTGGAGAGAGGGTGTGGGAAAAGTGTGCCGCATCCTCCACGAGCAATTCCCTGCCAAGTCGTATGAGTATTACTACAACCGCATCATGCGCGAGTATAACAAGAATCGGCCTAGCCGCTGCCTGTATGTGGAGCGGAGGGTGCCATACTCGAAGTGGATGGCCATCCGCCAGCTGCCGGGCTGGAACCGCTGCGTGGTGGAGAAAACGGCCGACGGGGATGTGAAGAGTTTTGTGCGCGCACATATCTATGGCAACATGGGCGAGAATGTGATAGGACTGCACTATAAGACCGTCCAGAAGGAGGGTTATACCGGATTAGAGGGTTATTACGACAGTGTGTTGCGGGGTCAGGACGGCCAGTATATCTGCCGGAGACTGACCCGCGGCACATGGATACCCGTGGAGGACGGCAGTGTGCCCGACGAGGACTCGACGCTGGTGCGCCACCGTGTGGACGGCAAGAGTATAGTGGCCACTATCGACACCCGCTACCAGGACATTGCCGAGAGCGCCCTAAGGAGTTCGATGAAAGAGCATGGCGGCCAGTCGGGCTGCGCCATCCTGATGGAGGTGAAGACCGGATATGTGCTGGCATGCAGCAGCCTGACCCGCGACACCTCGGGACGGCTGAGCGAGAACCTGTGGAGCAATGTGGCTTGCAGCGACAGCTATGAGCCCGGCTCGACATTCAAGACGGTGGCGCTGGTATCGATGTTCAACGACGAGAAGGTGGCCATCGACACCTCGAAGCGTGTGCAGTGCGGCGGCAAAAAACGTTACAGTGCCACCAGTGGCGAAATCAATGCCGGCCACGGCTACACGACCGACACCGCCAACCTGGCCGGCGTGCTGGCCTTGTCGTCGAATGTGGGCATGTGTGAGCTGGCGTGGGAGTATTACCGCAACCGGCGCGAGGATATGAAGAAAGGGATAGAGGCTATCTTCCCCTTCGGAAAGATGCACCCCGACCTTGACGTGATTGAGCCGAACACGCGGGTTGTGCCGCTGAACTCGGACCGTGACTTCCTGAATCTGAGCTATGGCTACTCGGCCACAGCCACACCGCTGCAGGTGGTGACATTCTATAATGCCATCGCCAACAACGGAAAGATGGTGAAACCCCTTTTCTGCCGCGAGATAATTGAAGGCGGACGGCCCCGTCCCACAAAGCCCGTGGTGCTGAAAGAGCATATATGCAGCGAAGAGGTGGCCAAGCAAATGCGCGAACTGCTGGTGGGCGTGGTGGAACACGGCACCGGCGACAATGTATACAACACCGTGTATGGCATCGGCGGCAAAACAGGCACCACCCAGGGCATCAGCGACAAGAGCATCAAGAACTCGTCGTTTGTTGGGTTCTTCCCTGCCGACAATCCCCGCTACACCTGTCTGGTGCTGGTGGAACGCACAAGCATTGCCGGACGCCATGCCGCTGCGCCGGTGTTCAAGAAGATTGCCGACTGTGTGGTGGCTTTCGACGAGGAGCTGGGCAGCATCGACCTGCAGGACTCCGGCCGTGTGATGCGTCCGGTACTTGCCAAGGGCAAACGGAAACAATTGGAGAATGCACACAAGCTGCTGGGACTGCCTTTCACCCAGGCCGACAGCTCGCGCTTTACCAGCTGGACGGTGTACGACGACGCCCGCGGAGTGTACGACGACTACGACGTGCCACAGGGTGTGGTGCCGGATTGCAAGGGAATGACGGTCCGCGACGCCATGGCCCTGCTGCGTGCTGCGGGACTGAAGGTGCGTTTCGCCGGGCAGGGCAAGGTGGTCAGCCAGTCGCCCAAGGCCAGAACGGCAGTGGGTAAAGGTGCAACGGTAACATTAGAATTGAAACCATGAAATTATTAACGCTCATAGAAGGAATAGCACCGCTCAATACGGTGACGGCAAACCCCGAGGTTTGCGACATCTGTTTCGACTCGCGCAAGGTGGGAAAAGACAGCTGCTTTGTGGCGCAGGTGGGTACCCATGTCGACGGCCATGAATATATCGACACCGCCGTGAAACAGGGGGCAGTGGCAGTAGTGTGCCAGCGCATGCCCGAACACTTGCAGCAAGGCGTGGCTTATGTGATGGTAGAAAACAGCGACCTGGCGCTGGGCGTGATGGCCGACAACTTTTACGGCCACCCGTCGCGGCAGCTGAAGCTGGTGGGCATCACAGGAACCAATGGCAAGACCACCACGGTCACTCTGCTGCACCGCCTGTTCCGTACCCACGGATGCCATGCGGGGCTCCTCTCCACCATCGTCAACAAGATTGACGACGAGGAGGTGCCGGCTACCCATACCACCCCCGATGCGCTGGAGCTGAACCGCCTGCTGAGCCGCATGGTGGAGGCAGGCTGCGAGTATGCCTTTATGGAGGTAAGTAGCCACAGCATCGTCCAGAACCGCATAGGTGGATTGACCTTTGCCGGTGGCATTTTCAGCAACCTCACTCACGACCATCTCGACTTCCACAAGACGATGGCCAACTACATCGCCGCCAAGAAGCTCTTCTTCGACAACCTGCCTGCTTCGGCTTTTGCCCTTGTCAATATCGACGACCGTAACGGCCGTGTGATGGTTCAAAACACCCGTGCGCGCGTGCAGACCTACAGTCTTCAACGTATGGCCGACTATCGCTGCAAGGTGGTGGAGGAGACCTTTGGCGGGCTGCTGCTTGAACTGAACGGACATGAGGTGTGGACGCGCCTGGTGGGCAGGTTCAACGCCTACAACCTTACCGCCATCTATGCCACAGCAGTGCTGCTGGGCGTGGAGGAAGCCGAGGCACTGCGGCTGCTCAGCACCCTCGAGGCGGCAGAAGGCCGTTTCCAGTACGTCAACGGTCGTGGAATCACCGCCATAGTGGATTATGCCCACACCCCCGATGCGCTGGAGAATGTGCTGCGTGCCATCAACGACATGCGCCGCACGGGACAGATGCTTTACACCGTGGTGGGCTGCGGTGGTGACCGCGACACCACCAAGCGTCCCGAGATGGCCAAGATAGCCTGCACCATGAGCGACCGCCTGGTGCTCACCTCCGACAACCCACGCACCGAAGACCCCGAGCGCATTCTCGACGATATGGAGAAGGGGCTCTCGTTGGAGGAAAAAAGCCAGACCGTGCGTATCACCGACCGCCGCCAAGCCATCAAAACGGCAGTCATGATGGCCCACGAGGGCGACATCATCCTTGTGGCCGGCAAGGGTCATGAGAAATACCAGGACATCAACGGAGTGAAACATCACTTCGACGACAAAGAAGAGCTGGAGAAACTGCTGGCCGAGAACGACCGGTTATAATAGAACATGAACATTAAAGTAATAAACAACAACGCAATATAGGAAAAGATTATGCTATACTACCTCTTTGATTGGTTAGACAGGGCTTTCGACTTCCCCGGTGCAGGAGTGTTCCAGTACATCTCCTTCCGGGCATCCATGGCCGCCATCCTTTCGCTGCTTATCATGCTGTTCTGTGGCAAGCCCTTCATACGGTTCATCCGTCGCAAGTCGATAGGCGAGACCGTCCGCAATCTCGGACTCGAAGGGCAGAAAGAGAAGGAGGGCACCCCCACCATGGGCGGCCTCATCATCCTTTCGGCCATCGTCATCCCCACCCTGCTGTTGGCAAAGCTGGACAACGTCTACGTCATCACCATGCTGGTCACCACCTTGTGGCTGGGGCTGATTGGATTCATCGACGATTATATCAAGGTCTTCAAGAAAGACAAAGCCGGCATGCCTGGCAAGTTCAAAGTCTTCGGTCAGATTGTGCTGGGACTGGGTGTGGGTCTGCTTCTCTCGTTCCATCCCGACATCGCCTCCACCAAGACCACCATCCCCTTCGTCAAGGGTAACGAGTTCGACTATGCATGGCTCATCAGCTGGATGGGCGACTGGACACAGCATTGGGTGTGGGTGGTGTATGTGCTGGTGGCCATCTTCGTGGTCACCGCCGTATCCAATGCAGCCAACCTCACCGACGGCATCGACGGCCTGGCCACTAGCACGGCCTCCATTATCGGTGGTGCCCTGGCCATCCTCGCATGGCTGTCGGGCAACATCATCATGGCCAACTACCTCAATATCGTCTACCTCCCCAACATCGGCGAGCTGACCGTCTTCATCACCGCCTTCGTGGGTGCTGCATTGGGCTTCCTGTGGTTCAACACCTATCCTGCCGAGATATTCATGGGCGACACCGGCTCGCTGGCTCTGGGCGGCATCATCGCCGTCTTCGCCCTCCTTATCCGTAAGGAGCTTATACTCCCCATCCTCTGTGGCATCTATGTGGTTGAAGACTTCTCGGTCATCCTGCAGACATGGGGCTGCAAGCTCTATCGGCGCAAGCACCGCCTGCCTCCCGACCAGGCTGTGCCCGTCGACAAACGTCCCTTCCTGATGACACCCATCCATCACCACTACCAGAAACAGGGCATTGCCGAACCCAAGATCGTGCAACGCTTTGTTATCATCGGCATCCTGCTGGCCATCGTCAGCATCGTAACACTCAAACTCCGCTAACACAAGAGAAAGACACAAACGATTAAAAAGAACACACACCACTATCAAAAACACACAAGATATGAGCATCCAGCAATTAGCCACCCAGGGACGCGAACGCACCTACAGCGGTCTTGCCGCCATCGATACTGCCCGCCTGCGCCAGATGCG
>Ga0247611_10009419_pt1 | contig 11748 bp, 8 predicted proteins | sample 177DNAGHGhighgp2_FD_192422 | JGI IMG/M metagenome (GOLD analysis project Ga0247611, IMG submission 192422) | Sheep rumen microbial communities from Palmerston North, Manawatu-Wanganui, New Zealand - 1770 DNA GHGhigh gp2 | ecosystem: Host-associated > Mammals > Digestive system > Stomach > Rumen ... | reverse complement strand
CTTATGATCCAGGTTCTGCATATGGTATATATGTAGATGGTGGCGAAAACGTTAAAATCTTTAATAACACAGTAAGCAATTGTGAAGGTGGTATAGAAATTGGTGCTGAAGAGAAAAATAGTAAAATTCATGGAAGAGAAACTGAGAATATTCAAGTATACAACAATACAATAAAAAATTGTGGTATTGGTACTCAAATCGGTGGATGGGATGGAAAAGCTACAGTTTATAATGTAACCTTAACAAATAACAAATATACAAATTGCGGTCATAATGGAGGAAGAACAATTGAATTTTCTAAATGTAATAAAGTAACAATTACTAAATGTACATTTAGTACAAAGGAAAGTAAAACATACGAAAATTCAAGCATGGCTAAGAACATTACAAAGAAGAATAATACATATGGAAAATAGATAATAATCAATACCTCTTTAAGCTCCTAAAACTCAAGATTTCAATTGAGTTTTAGGAGCTTTTTATTTTTACTTGTTTAAAAAAAATTGATATATTATAATATTTAAGAAAGTTTTTTTGAGGAGATACTATGAAAAAATATAGATTTGAAATAATAATTTTTATTGTTGATGCAATTTGTATGATTTTAGAGCTAGTGGCATCTAGATTATTATCACCATATTTTGGTAATTCTAATATTGTATGGACTAGCGTTATCGGTATTATATTATTAAGCAGTAGCATTGGGAATTACCTTGGGGGAAAAATTGCAGATTTAAATAACAAAGAGATTAGTTTAAAAAAGATTTTAATAAGTACAACTCTATATGTTATTCTTATACCATTTATTAGTTCTTTTGTGATAAAAACCATTGCTAGTAATATCAACAATGTTAAAATTGGAGCTATTTTTTCTACAGTAATGTTATTCTTTTTTCCATCTTTATGTATGGGGGTTGTAACTCCAATTATAATACGCTTAAAGATAAATGATTTGGAAAATGCTGGTAGATCAACTGGAATAATTAATGCGATTGGAACATTAGGTGGAATAATAGGCACATTTTTAGGTGGATTTGTATTATTGCCAATGATTGGAAGCAACAACACACTATTTATACTAACAATATTACTTGCTATTTCTATTGAATTGGTTAACTTTAGATTAAAAGATAAGGCTACAATTGGTGTAATTTTAATTATTGTGTTTTCTTTATTGGCTATGATTTATTTTAATAATATAAACAATAAGGTTGGGAAATATATAGAAAATATTGAGACTGAAGAAGCTGTTAGTTATGATACTCAATATGGGAGAGTATTAATATCAAATCGCATATACAAAAATGAAAATGTTCGAGTATTAAATATTGATGGCGGTTTTGAATCTGCAACTTTTCTTGATAATAATAAGAAATATGAACTAGCATTTGATTATACAAAATATTATGATTTAATGTTCCAATCCAAAAATAATATTAGCAATGTTTTAATGATTGGTGGGGCAGGGTATTCATATCCGAAGTATTATATAAGTCATTTTTTAGATAAAAAAATGGATGTAGTAGAAATTGATGGAAAAATAACAGAAATAGCAAAAAAATATTTTTATTTAGATGATTTAATTAAGGATTATAAGACAGAGGAAAATCATAGACTAAATTTAATTACTGAAGATGGTAGAATTTATCTTAATAAATGCAATAAAAAATATGATGCCATATTAAATGATGCCTTTTCAGGTGAAAATCCAGCAAAAACATTAACAACATATGAGAATATTTTAAATATAAAAAAATCATTAAACGAAAATGGGCTATATTTAACTAATATTATTTCATCACTTGAGGGTGAGAATTCTAAATTTATTAGAGCTGAGATAAATACAATTAAACAAGAATTTAAAAATATATATGTTATTCCATGTCAATCCAAAGATGTTAATGAAATACAAAATATTATGGTTATAGCGACAAACGATAATATTGATTACGATAATATATATGATTTAAAAATAGATAATAATGAGATAATTATTACAGATGATTATTGTCCTGTAGATAATTTAATTCCTGAATTTGAAAATATACATTTTAAACAAAAATAACAATTATTATATTTGTATTTCATTTATTATACAATATAGATTTATATACATAATTTAGATATAATAAACTAGTAAGTATAAGGAGGTTTGTTATGAGCACTAATTTATTTGAATTATTAGCAAAAATAGAAGAACTTAAAGAAAGAATAGATAATAAAATAGAAGAAGGAGGAGAAAATCATGGCAATTGATTATGCTGATACAATAAGATATATATCAGATAATTTGGATAAAGTAAATCTTACCCAAGAAGATCTTGAAGCAATTAAGAAAACCCTTTCTTTAATAGAAGCGCATGTTGAACAACAAATTATTGAAACAGCAGTTAGAAATAGCCCGGAGATAAAGAGACAATTAAAAGAAGCAAGTGCAAAGATTCAAGCTGAAATGGATACAATAAGGAAAAGAGCCACTGCTGAGCAATCAAGAATGAATTATCCTGAATATACTCCTCAAGATATTCCTGAAACGGTACCTGGTATAATTGTTGAAGGAGTTGAAAATAAGAAAAGAGAAGAATATAATAAAAATAGAGATTTTTATCTTGCTAGTATGGGACCAGAAGTTGGAGCTGAATTACAAAGACTAAAACGATTAATGGATTTTTATGAATCTGTGAAACCATATATCGAGAATCCTGATAAATTTATTGAAGAATTTTTGAAACAAAGATTTGGTGAACATGGCAAAGATAATCCGGAACTTCAAAAATTAGTTGATTTATGTGCAACGAATATGGCATATGGATATATGGATATGGAAACTTCAAGAGTTGCTGATAAAACCAAAGGAGAAGAACTTCCTCCTATGGCCGGAGAACCTATATTTATACATACAGGAAACTCTAACTCAGAAGGATATACTATAAATCCCGATGCACTATCACAATTTTTAGAATTAATTAGAGATGAAAACTTAGTCGAAGAATTAACTGAATATGATAAAGTTGTTACTGAAGAATTAGATAGAGCAAGTATATTAACTAGTCAAGAGAAAGAGTTACAAGGACTTCAAGAAGCAAAAGGGATATTAGAAAATGAAGAATTATATTCTGAATTCGAGAAAATAATTACTAGTGCTGCTGATATACTAGAGGAACAATCTTCAATAGATGAACAACTATGCCAACTTGATTTACCATCAAAGTCAGGCATTCTCGCAAGAGTTTTGGGATGGTTTACAGGATCATCTAGAGCAAACGACAAAAAAAGAGAAGAATTGAAAGCAAAAAAGGACGCGCTTATAGAGCAATATAATAAGTTAAGAGCAGGATATATTACTAGATTAAATGAAGATGATCCAGATTTTAAAAAACTAAATGAGCTTTATATATTTGGAATAACAAAACATAGACCAAATGAAGGGTTCTATAGCCCTGCATCTAATCCAGTTTCTGATTTATTTGATTTAGCACACGGAGTTATGGATTATAGAGCATCTAAAGCTCATGAAGATGGTACCTCGCTGAATGCGGTTGTAACAGAAAAGAGTCAATTAGATACTAAGATAACTACTTTGAAAGGTGATATTGAGTTAAGTAAGAGTATATTTAGCCAACTTATTGATAAAAGAGAAGCAATGTATGAAAAACTTTCACCAAAAGCAAAAGAATTATCAGATAAGTCTCCTAGAGGAGCTGTTCCAATGATGGGCATTAAAGAAAGATATATTGAAGCAAGTAAAAACGATAGATATACAGATGTTTCACCATTTGTCTCTTCATTGATATTAGAAGCAATTTTTAGAATGCATGATATCAAAACACCACAAGATGCTGATAAATTTGGAATTGAATTTGGATTTTATGAAATCGAAAATATGAAACATGACTCAATTTTACAAGCTATTCAAGCAATTCAAGACATGATTAAACCACCTGAAGAAAGAGAATAATATAAAGCCAAGGATTTTCCTTGGCTTATTTTTATTTAAGTATTGAAAAAAAATATTTTTATATATATGATTAAAGAGATTAATTATATATAAAGGAAGATTTTAATTATGAAATATAAAAAAATAATATTTGGGCTCATATGTGCTTTGATTGTTTTAAATACATTATTAATAAATACATCCAAAGCATCATATGCTCAACAAATAATAGAGCCAAAAGATAATGGAATAAGTTTGTTCCCTGAAAGCTATCAAACAGAATTAAAAAAATTAGTTGATAATACTGGACATACAAATTGGAAGTTTAAACCATTCTACACAAAAATTGATTGGAATGAACTAATAACAAATGAAAAAGATTGTCTGCATAACACAATTTACAAAAGTAGTTCAAATCCATATCCAGCATCATGGTATCATTCATGCAATAGGCAAGGCGATAGTAGATATTATTGTGCATCTGAAGCTATACTTAGTTATTATTTAGATCCTAGAAATTTTTTAACTGAAAAAACAATTTTTCAATTTTTAGATTTATCAAATAGTACCCCAACTTCAGTAAGCCAAATACAAGAAATTGTAGCTGGAACATATTTAGCTGGAAATGTTAATGGAGAATCATATGCTCAAATTATTTATGATGCTGCAAAAGAATCAGGAGAAAGTGCATTTAGTATAATAGTAAGAATATACCAAGAACTAGGTATTTCCTCTTCTTTACCATATATGATAGCAGGAACTGATCCTACATATCCTGGCGTATATAATTTCTTTAACTATGGTGCATCAGATGGAGCAGGAAACTTAGCAAGAGGCTTAGCATATGCAAAAAATGCAGGATGGACTACACCTAGAATTGCACTAATTGAAGGAGCTAAATTAATTGCAGGAACATATACTAAAGCAGGTCAAGTTAACAAATATTTATATAAATTTGATGTTGTTGGAACAGAGAAAAAGCAATTGTTTACACATCAATATATGACAAATGTTCAAGATCCTAACTCTCAAGCTTCAATTTTATATAATACTTATGACAGATGTGATTTTGTTGATAAGCCATTAGTATTTGTTATTCCAATATATGAAAATATGCCAGCATATATGAAGTTACCACACAATGAAGATCCAAATGGTGATTTATATTATGTTAGCTCAAATTATGATTCAGTTAGATTTAGATCATCTCCTAATGGTAGTGCAATAACAACTTTAAGAAAAGATACAGTTGTAACGATGTTAGAACCAAATATTGATGGATTTGGAAAAATTTCATGTGATGGTGTAGTTGGATATATGGCCATGAACTATCTAACTAAAATTAATAAAGGTCAAAATAATGTTATTCCAGATACTACTAAAAAATATTTTGGAGGACCAATAAAATCATCCGCTTTAATTTCATATAGTGCCCAAGTCCAAGACTTTGGATGGACTGAGTGGGGAAATGATGGAGAAACAATTGGACTTACAGATACTACTAGAAGACTTGAAACAATTAAAATAACATTAGCAGATATCTATAAAGGTGAGAATATAAAATATAGAGCTCATGTTCAAGACATCGGTTGGATGGATTGGGTTTCTGAGGGGAATAATGCTGGAACTGTAGGCCAATCAAAAAGAGTAGAAGCTATTGAGATTAAATTTAAAGATTATGCGAATTATAATGTTTTATATAGAGTTTGTATAGAAGGTAAAACATGGACTGATTGGGTTCAAAATGGACAAACAGCCGGCACAACAGGTCAATCAAAACCAATTACAGCAATACAAATTAAAATAGAAGAAGCTGGACCATTAGATAATAGAGGAGAGCAATATAAGGGTAGCAATAGCATAGATAATAATGCATCAATAAGCTACAATACATATGTTCAAAATATAGGTTGGATGGGCTGGTCTAAAGATGGACAATCATCCGGATCTAATTTACAAAGAAGAAAAATTGAAGCTATAAAAATAGATATTAATAATTCAATTCAAAACGAATCTATTCAATATCGTGCTCATATTCAAGATATAGGTTGGACTAATTGGACAAACGAGGGTCAAACTCTAGGAACAGAAAATAGTGGTAAGAGATTTGAAGCTATTCAAATAAAACTAAACAATGGAAAAATCTATGATGTACAATACAGAGTCATCATTCAAGATAGTGGTTGGTCAAATTGGGTTTCTAATGGTGCAACTGCAGGAACAACTGGATTAGCAAAACGTATTGAAGCTATCCAAGTAAAACTAATCAATAAACAAGCAATAAATTTAACATATAAAACTCATATCGAAGATATCGGCTGGATGGATTTTGTTTCTAATGGAAAAGAATCAGGGACAACAGGTCAATCAAAACGCATGGAAGCAATTCAAATTAATTTAAATGATCCACAATTAAATAAATTAATAAAATATAAGGTACATGTACAAGATATAGGTTGGATGGATTGGATTCAAGGTGGTCAAGATGCAGGAACTACTGGACAAGCTAAAAGAATGGAAGCAATTCAAATTCAATTAGATAGTAGCATTAACAAATCTATAAGATATAGAGTTCATGTCCAAGATATAGGTTGGATGGATTGGGTTTCAAATGGTCAAGTAGCTGGTACTACAGGGCAATCTAAGAGAATTGAAGCAATTCAAATTGAAATTAATTAAACAACATGAAGCTGCCTCTATGTATTTATGAGGCAGCTTTATTAATGAAAGAAAGGTATTAACAAAATGAAAATCGATAAAAAAATAATTACTTTTATTTCTTTTCTTATTATAATTATATTTACACATATAGTTTATGCGGATTCAAATGATACTAGTTTGAAATCAATATCAATTGAGCCTTCTGGATATGAATTAACTCAAGATGAAAATGATAAAACTATATATAGAGTTAAAGTAGATAATTCAATAACATCAATTCAAGTAAAAGCAGTTCCTAATAATAAAGATGCAAAAATATCTATTTCTGGTAATGAAAACTTAGCTGTAGGAACAAACAAAGTAATTATTGAAGTTAGTGCTCCAAATGCTGAAACTTCAAAATACATTATTTATGTTAGAAGAACTAGCCCTAGTCTAGCACAAGAGCAAATAATTCCAAATGTTCAAGAGGGATACAAAGAAGTCATCCCCGAAACCAAAACCGATACGGATACAAATGAACAGATAATAACTAACAATGAGATTGAAAATACTACTACTAATGAAGTTAATACTATAATTCCTCAAACCAACTAATACTACAAATACAATTCAAGATAATAAAACACAATTAAGCTCTAACAAAATTGGAATTATAATATGTATTTTAGTATTTTTATTTCTAATAGTCTTATTAACAAGAAAACCTAAACATAAGAAAAAACATTAATACAAAGAAAGGATTAAACACATTTGATTATACAAGCCTTAATGAAGAACAAATTGAACACTTAATGATAATACAATTAGAAGGATTTAAAAGGAAAGATTGGATTCCTTACTTAAAAAAAGATGCTGAAGGTCCAATTCCATAAGAGTAACTATAATTAAAACAAAGAAGAAGAGGAAGAAATCAATAAACACAATGAAAGTGATGAATTAGATATTAATGGAAAAAAATATAATAACATATAAAGATTATTATAATGAAGAATATATTCAAATAATAAAATCTATAATACCAGAAAATCAATATGACGCATTTACTCCACTTGTTTATGATATACTACTTAGAAGGGCATATACATTTAATCAAAATGAAGATGAGGTAAGATCTGATGCTCAAAAAGTAATTAATCATCTACTTGAAATTGTATTTGCAGAGCAGTCTAGATTTGATCAATATGGTGAAAATGGAGATACATTAGCTCATTATATAGCATTTTCAATGCTAATAGAATTAAATGTTAATTGTTATGAAAATAGTAATTTTGATAATAATCAATTATACTCAACACTTACACATGAAATATATCATGCTATAGCAACAAGAATGATAAATGATCGTAAATTTACCACAGGATTAACTTATTATGATAAAAATGGTTATTATCATGGGGTTATATTTAATGAAATATTTAACGAAGCGGCTGCTGATTTAGCTTCTTCTAATAGAAATCTAGATAATGATATAAATAAAGGATATCACCAAACAACTGGATATTCATCAATTACTTTTTTTGCTCCGTTGCTAGCGTATACTTTTGGAATTGAAGAAAAAGAATTATATAAGGCTGGCATGTCAGACCGTAAACAATTTTATGAATTTTTATCATCAAAGCTTCCTGAAACGGAACGAGAGAACTTTTGTAAATCTTTAGATCAAGTAGAATTCTATCTTTTTCAGGTACGAAAAATATGTAACAAGAAAGATAGAACAGATGAGGATCTTGAAATTTTAGAAGACTATTTGCAATCAATAGGAAATTTTGCATTTAAAACAATGCAGACACTTATGGTTAATGATAATCGATATTCATTTGTAAACAATAAAGATTATTTAGTTAGAGAAATTAGAATAAATGATATTTTAAGAAGTCAAAGAGTAAATGATGGATTAAATGCTAATGATTTTAATAAGAATTATTCTCCTGAATATTTTAAAACACGATATTATATAATGGTAAGATGGTATATTGCAAAACTTGATTCGTCGTATTCACAAGAAGATAGAGATGAATTATTCAAAATAATTCAAGATAATATTCTAGAAAAGGAACCAATTTGTCTTGATAGAATTGATGAATATGTTAAACTATTTGCAAAAGATAGAAGTATTCCAAAATTTGAGAAGTTACTTCCAATTAACATAGAACTATTTTTCCATTTTTATGATGTAAGAAATTATGATAATAATAAAGTATATGATAATACAGAAGTTAGCAAAATGGTTTATATAGCATATCGTGAATATGTAACAAAAAGACTTAATAAAAAAAAGAGAGCACAAAATCCAATTGATGAAAAAAAAGAAGATGTTGTAAATGATGAAGCACATAATGATGGTGCAATAAATATAGAGTAAGGGAGAAATAAAAAATGTCGAAATATTCATCTGAAGATCAATTTGAAGATTATATTCAAAAACTAAGACAAGAATACCAAGAAAATCCAAATCGAGCATTAAAAGAAGTACGTCTATCAGTGAAGAGATTATCTGCATCAAAAGAGCCAATAATAAATAGTGAAAATAGAAATATATTTCTTATGGTAATATACTTCATAGTAATAGCATTAATTGGATTAATTAATTATACAAGTATGCCACTATACATAAGTGGTATTGTATTCTTTGCATCTGGACTGCTAGTAGGATTGTTTACCGGAAAACCTGGTTTAATATTTTTATTTTCTCATGGTTTGACAGGAATAGGATTAATGATTGGTAGTGAATTAGGCGGATTATTAACAAGCCCATTTATTAGTGATGCTCCAATATATATTTATGTTTTATTAGGCTGTATTTTTTTGTTAGTTATATTAGGTATAATGTCAGCAGTTCTATATAATTTAAGTGACGCAATTAAAGACAAAGAGTATTCTGTATATATTCCATTTATTTTATTTGGTATGGCCATAATAATTGCTGTAATTGTCTCAAAACTTGTTTTAAATCAATTTGGTATTCAGTCACTAAGTATTAGCTAAACAACATAGATAATAATTGGGAGAAATAATTATGCTAGATCAAAAATCAATTGAAGAGATTATCAAGGAATATGAAAAAAATAAATCAAATTATCAATACTTTAAATCATTCATTAATGATGTATCTGGAAATGATGAATATGTATTTAAAGAGATGAATAGACCCGAAAAATTTATAAATGAATCAAAATGGCTTAAAAAATTAAATGAATTAAATTTTGCAGTTCCAGAATTAGTTGGTACATATGATAATAGAATTGTTATAACAAAAAAAATTGATGCCGAGCCAATTTCAGATGAAGATGCAAGAGAACACTTATATAATATTGGAAAGCTAATTGCCAAGCTGCATAATTTACCGATTGAAGATAATATTAACTGGAAAGATTATTTTACTAGTGAATACAGCGAATTAAAACATTTAGCTAATGGAAAGATAGAAGCTGATATATATGAAGTCACAACAAAATTTATTGAAGAACATATTGATGATATTAATACAAGTAAAATTTCTATTATTCACAGAGATGTAAGACCAGAAAATGTTCTTTATTCAGATGGCAACTATTATTTGCTTGACTTTGAAAGCATGGCTGTAGGGGACAGTGACTATGATTTTACTAGAATGTTTAATATATTCAATCAAAAAGAGATTTATCAATATGATGATTTCAAAAACTTTATGGACGGCTATAGGAGTGTTAACAATATACGATTATCAATAGAAAAGTGGCAAATATATAAAATATTTTATGCTTTTAGAATGTATACTAGAATATTAGCTGGAATTGTAAATAGACATGCAACATTTGAAGAATATTTAAAATCTGTCTTATTGAAGAATAACGATAGAGTAACTCTATGGTTGAAGGAGTATAATTCATAAATAATAAATAGGGATAGTATTCACATCGGAATACTATCCCTATTTTTTTATTTTTCAACTCTATAAAACTTTTTTCCAATTAGCATAACAACCAATGTTACAATTAAGAAATATAATACAGCCCACTTATGTGAGTATATAGCTGCGATTACCATGAATAGTGATGCAATTATTGCTAAAATTGGCATAACAATTCTTTTTACAACATGTAATTCTTTAAATGTAATCATTTTTGCAAAGATAGGGATATACATTGCATATAATGCAACAATAGGTAATTCAGATGAATCAAATGCAAACCAACCAACTTGATATGAATTTGTTTCAGCATTTAATGTACCCAAAAGTTTAACTAACCAATTAGCTGATTCTGCACTATAATTTCCAATCATAACAGTATCAAGATTTGCTGCAAAGAAATAGAATAACCATATAGCGCATAGCAACAATCCTATTATACCTGAGTTATTAGGAATATTTGTTTCGCTATCAATTTGCTTAAATACATTTGGCTTAATACCTTGATTTCTTACCGATAATGAATATGGATTTCTAATGCAACTAAGCATAAGGCCATTTAAAGTTCCTAAGCATGAAATAGCAATTAATATATTTAAAATTGTTCCGGCAACAGTACCAAACACATTCTTGAATGCAATTGTAGCACCATCTGTCATAAGTGAATCAACACTAGCGCCGCCAGCTACACCAACATAGTAAGCTATGTAAGCTACAATTACTATAATTGAACCAATTACCAAAGCTTTAGGTAGATTCTTTTTCTCATCTTTAAGTTCTGAATTTATTGTTGTTGCCAAAATCCATCCTTCATATGCGAATGCTGTAGCAACTACTGCACCAAATAGGGCAGATAGATTAGAATTTTTAATAGTGTTAAAATTTGACACTAGGATACTTGCTGAAGCAGTATCACTTGAGCGAGCAATCAATCCATAAATAGTTCCAACAACAGCCATTAGAGCAATTGGTATCAATTTTAAAACAGTAGAAGATACTTGAATTTTTCCTGCTATTACAGGTGCTAAACTATTTATAGTATAACTAATTATTAAATATAAACCACTTAATGCTAGGCACAAACCAGTAGTTGGATCCTTTAGTCCAAATATTACTAATGTATATCTTGCAGAAACCCATGCAAGAACTGAAGTAATACATGGAGTATAAATCACTGTCATAAACCATCCAATGTAGTATGCATATTTATTACCACATGTAGCCTCAGCATAATCTACAACTCCATTTACTTTTGTAA
>Ga0247611_10009418_pt1 | contig 11748 bp, 10 predicted proteins | sample 177DNAGHGhighgp2_FD_192422 | JGI IMG/M metagenome (GOLD analysis project Ga0247611, IMG submission 192422) | Sheep rumen microbial communities from Palmerston North, Manawatu-Wanganui, New Zealand - 1770 DNA GHGhigh gp2 | ecosystem: Host-associated > Mammals > Digestive system > Stomach > Rumen... | reverse complement strand
ATGATGATATTGTCCTTCTTTGTACTTACAGGAGGGCTGTTAGTGAAGAAGTCATAACAATAAAACAGGACAAACATGGTCATATCACTGGCATTACTTTTTACAACATGTATGATCTTGTCCTTTTGGGATGATAGATTCCTTGAAAGAGACAAGATAATATTATACATATTGTTTGGAGTAATCATGGTGCTCATAGCCGGTCTAAGAGTCCCCGGTTCCACGCCAGACTCAGAATCATACGAAACCATGTTTTATGGTACAAATAATACCATTATAGAAGAAGCCACTGAGCCATCGTTTAAATTTATTACAGGCATACTACACTCATTGTCACTTGGCATTAACTCTCTATTTACAATTTATGCACTCATTTCAATAGCCATTCATTTGCCAGTACTCTGGAAGCTGTCACGTTTCCCCCTGTTGGCACTCACCATCTATATCTCATACTATTATATGATGCACGAGATGGTACAAATACGTGCAGGAGTTGCTGTAGGCCTTTTTCTATGGGCTATCTACTATTATGTGAATGAAAAAAAACTGGTTGCCCTAGGCTTTATTCTTATTGGTATCCTTTTTCATTACTCGGCTACTGTAGGACTGGTTATTTTCCTACTAAGGAACAATATTACAACATGGCAAAAATATGTTCTTTATCTGGTTGTCCCTGTTGGAATTATGGTATATTTTGCAAATCTTGATATATCATATCTTGTACCCGACCAATTCGGAGGAGACAAACTAACTATCTACCGAGAATTGAGAGATGCCGGCAATGAAGAAGAACTGGCCGGTATAAGATTTGAGCGAAATCCTATTATATGGATGAACATGGTGTTGTATTACGTATGCATTATTTTCAGAGACTATCTAACCAAATATTGTAAATATGTGCCGATAGCCATTAAGCTACAGGCAATAGGATTCTGCTGTTTGTTTTTCTTGAAGGGTTTCAGTATGGTTGTGGGTAACCGATTAAATGATTACTTCTCTATTGTGTCAATCATTTTATGGATTGCATCTGTATATGCATTCTATCCGACAATAATGGGCAAGGTTATCAGCAACATAATATCCTCCATCCGATTTGTGGCCAGTATGCTGATTTACGCTTTATCATTATTATTCATGTAACCAAAACGACGTTTCTGACTTTGCAATGGGACTACAAAAGAATTTCATATATAGCAGCATCCTAACCACATCGACCTACGTTGTCTCTCTGGTTACATACCCATACCTATCAAGGACCTTGGGGGTATCGAATATTGGAATTGTTAATTTCATAGACAATCTGGTGAACTATTTCATCTTTTTTTCGATGATGGGAATTATGACGGTAGGAGTCCGTGAAATAGCAGCAATCAGAAATAATCCCACAGAGCTATCAAAAACCTTTTCGTCGTTGTTTAGCCTGACAGCCGGTTCTACACTATTGGCAGTAACCATCTTATGGGTTGCAATGTATACGGTAGCCACACTGGAGCCCTACCAAGATTTATTATACTTTGGACTCGTCAAACTTGTCTTCAATCTTTTTTTGATGGAATGGTTCTTCATTGGAATGGAGGAGTTCCAATATATCACCCGACGAAGTCTTTTTATAAGAACACTCTTCGTTATTAGCGTCTTTATCTTTATCAAAGACGCTTCCGACTATAAAATACTATTCCTCCTCATGGTATCAATGGTCGTTGCCAATGCACTAGTCAACTTGATTTACAGCAAGAAATTCGTAAAGTTTTCCTTCCACTCCAAAGACTTACGCCTCTACTATAAGCCATTCATTATTATGGGCATATACGTGCTGTTCACCAATATCTATACCACGTTAAATACTGTTTGGCTGGGCTTTGTTACAGACACTGTGCAAGTAGGTTACTTTACCACAGCAACTAAATTACACACCCTTATTATAGCCTTTCTCACATCATTTAGCAATATCCTCTTCCCCAGAGTTTCCAATCTCCTGGCAGAAGGGAAAGAACATGAATTCTGGTCAAAGATCAACACATCGTTTGATGCCCTTTTCCTTTTTGCCTTTCCGGTCATCTGTTTTTTACTCTCTGCCGGACCAGATTTGCTACATTTGTTTGTGGGTGATGGATATGAGGGTTCTTACCTCCCACTGCGCATTATTGCTCCCTTAATCCTTATCATTGGTATTGAGCAAATACTTGTTATCCAGATACTGATGGCTATGCATCGAGATAATATTGTCCTGCGAAACTCATTCATAGGTGCCATAGCGGCAATGACCTTAAACATACTACTTACTACACATTTCGGAGCCATTGGTTCAGCAGTTGTCTGGATATGTGTCGAGTGCATCATTATGATTGCATCTATGGCTGTCATCTACAAAAGTTACCATTATTTATTCCCTTATAAGCGTTTGGCCGCTTACATCATTGTCTATACTCCGCTACTCATATCATCGTTAGTGTTCCACTCACAGCTTGAGAACGGCTATATGGCTATGTTTGTTATTGCGTTGTTGATAGTTGTCTATATGCTAATTACAGAGTTGTTTGTGCTGAAAAATACCATTGCCAGACAACTGCTAAGAATCACAAAGGCCTAAAGTCGTATGAGAGTTAGAATCATCCTGTTTACCATATTCTTACTGAAGGTCTGTTTGACAAGTGTTGCGAGTACAGACCAGACAATGCCGATTATTGCTTATTGGGGAGTGCCGGAGCAACATACCAGTGAAGAGGCCTTTCGGACATTCAGCGAGTGCGGCTTCACTGTGAGTCTGTTCCCCTATTCATCACTGCTGGCATTGACAGAGGCATGCCGACAAGCCCACAAATTCGGAGTAAAAATTATTGGAAACTGTCCAGAGCAAACCAAGTCACACCACCAGGTAACTCAAAGACTTAGCAGAGAAGAAGGCTTCTTTGGCTATTTGATTCAAGACGAGCCAGATGCCATACAAATCAGGCAACAACAAAAACAAATAGAAAAAATACGGCAAAGGGATGATAAGCATTTATTCTACATGAATCTCTTCCCCTACTACAACCCTAAATGGCTAAAACCATCGTTAAAAACAGATACTTACACAGAATACCTTCGCATAGCATCATCAACATCTTGCCAACAGCTATCTTTTGATTATTATCCTATTACGACCAATGGCATACGAGCCACTTGGTATTACAACCTTGAGATGATACGCAAGGAAAGCATCAGAAGTGGCAAGCCATTCTGGGGATTTGTGCTCTGCACCCCACATAATGTTCCTTACGACAAGGGCAATTATTACCCCCAACCCACTCTAGCCTCACTCCGTCTGCAAATATACTCTAATCTGGCTTACGGAGCACAAGCTATCCAATATTTCACCTATTGGACACCCGACAGTGGAGAATTTCATTTCCACGACGGACCAATAGGTCAGAATGGGAAAAAGACCAGGACATACCGTCTGGTACAGACCATGAATCAAGAATTAAGAACTGTCGCAAAGCTATTCTACAATTCGCGAGTGACATCCGTCCACCATCTTGGCACGCTCGCTGAAGGAACAACCCGTCAAAACACCATGCCTACCAACATCCGTTCACTGAAAATTGAAGGACGACAGGGAGCCATCATTTCGCAGATAGAGAAGGAAAAACATCGCTATCTTATCATTGTAAATAAAAGCCATCAGGCTACTTTAACTATAAAAATAAAGTCAAGCAATGATATTCCGAAGTTCATAACAAAGCAACTCACGGAAAAACCCATGTCGACTACCTACACCGTACCTAAGGGTGACCTGATTATATTTAAACTTGATTAACAAACCCAAAATGAAACGACTATCGATCATAATTGTCACATACCATTCGGACCATGATATCTACGATTGCCTATCGTCGGTATGGCAACATTGCGACATCTCTACAGAAGAGCTGGAGGTTATCATTGTCGACAACAGCCCTGAATGCGAGCCAATGTTTACAAAACTACATCAGCTATATGGTGACAAAATCCTTCTCATTCACAACAACCATAATGGTGGTTATGGACAGGGCAATAATGTTGGGATCCGCCAGGCTTCAGCACCAGTCATCATGGTTATGAATCCTGACGTCAGGCTCTGTGAGCCTTTGTTTACTACAGCACTGAAGGCCTTTGACAAAGATAGCAATCTATGCATGTACGGCATAAAGCAAATGCTGTCAGCAAGTGTTAAGAGTCCGCTATCGTTCGATTGCACACGAAGTTTGAATGGCTATTTAATACCTATATTGGCATCTTTCTGCAACAGATATGATATTTATTTTCCTTCTTACATGTATTTTGCAGGTTCCTGTTTTTTTATCAATAAGCAGAAGTTTGAAGTAGCAGGGCTTTTCGACGAGGATATATTTATGTATGGCGAAGAAGATGACATCCACTATAGGATTAAAGAAAAATTTGGTGCATCATTCTTCTACAACCCACATCTTCATTATATCCATCAGACCCTAAATCGCCCTATGTCATTAGCGACAGAAAAGAAAATGGCAGAATCAATAGTCCTTGCCTATGACAAAAAAAACATCCCTGTCAAAGATACATATAAAAACCTTGTACGCTACTACAGAATCAGACTACTCTATGCCAATATCAAGAAGTGGTTGGGAAAAGAAAATACGCAACAACAAATAAATATTTTAGAAGACATTATTCAATATCTGAAAGGACAACAATAGTTATGAATAAAAGAAAAAAAATCATGCTCATCTTTGGCACACGTCCTGAAGCTATTAAGATGTGTCCCTTAGTAACGCAACTTCAAAAGGACATTCATTCATTTCAAACGATTGTATGTGTTACTGGCCAACACCGAGAAATGCTGGATCAAGTTCTTAGGTTATTTGATGTCAAACCTGATTATGACTTGGACATCATGCAACAGGGACAAGACCTCTATGACATCACAACAAGAATCCTTATAGGAATGAGAGACATCCTCAACAAATGCAAGCCCGACATAGTCCTTGTTCACGGTGACACCACAACATCTGCGGCCGCTGCCCTAGCCGCTTTCTACCAGCAAATACCTGTAGGACACGTGGAAGCAGGTCTACGCACCAACAACATCTATAGTCCTTGGCCGGAAGAAATGAATCGGCAGATTACAGGCCGAATAGCCACCTATAACTTCAGCCCTACTCCACTAAGCCGTGACAATCTCCTCAATGAGAACTCTAGAGGAGAGATTCTGGTGACGGGAAACACTGTTATTGACGCACTCCACATGGTTGTGGAGCGACTTAGAAACGACATCTGTCTCGCAAAAGAGCAAGAGGTTGTATTACTAAATGCAGGATACGACGTAAGCAGACTGAACGACCAACGAAGGCTTGTGCTGATAACCGGACACCGCAGAGAGAATTTTGGAAAAGGATTTATCAACATGGTCACAGCCATGAAAGACCTATCGGAAAAGTACCCCGAGGTTGATTTTGTTTATCCTATGCACCTTAACCCAAATGTACGGAAACCCATCCACGAAGTATTTGGAGAGGACTTATCAATCTATCAGAATTTTTTCTTCATAGAACCACTTCAGTACTTAGAGTTCGTCTTCCTCATGGAGAAATCCTATATTGTGTTGACCGACAGCGGTGGTATTCAAGAGGAAGCTCCTGGGCTGGGAAAGCCCGTTCTGGTTATGCGTGATACCACAGAACGTCCCGAGGCACTTGAGAGTGGAACTGTGCATTTGGTAGGTTCAAACCATGCAAAGATTGTCAATGAAGTCAGCACTTTACTTGACAACAAAGAGGCTTACGAAAAAATGAGTAAGGCTGTCAATCCGTATGGTGACGGGCATGCCTGCGAACGAATTGTTAATTTCTTAAAATTATGCTAGTATTCATACGCTGCAACGATATCATATCGGACTCACGTGCAAAAAAATATCTGGACTTTCTCGACAGGAAAAAGGTTGATTATAAAATCATTGCCTGGGACCGTCTAGGGGACTCCTGCCGCTTGTCCAATGCCGTGTACTGTCCTGTTAAAAGCAAATACAACCAAGGAGGCCTGGCAGCAATCATTGATAGGTTAAAGTGGATGTGGTTCATTCTGAGAACTCTCTTCTCACTGCATGACGACCTCAGGATTCATGCCTGTGATTTAGATGCTGCTTTCCCTGCTGCTATTTACAAAATGTTGAGCCACCGCAAGAATTTCCTTCTTTTCGATGTGTTCGACTGGATTACCGACACCCTTTACAATCAAGGTAAAGTGGTATTGTTAGCCTTCAAGTTCATGGAATGGCTAAGCGTCAAGAAAGCTGACCACATCATTATATGTGAGCCAGAGCGTATCAAGCAAATACCTTATAATATTGAAGGGCGCTATAGTGTACTCCAAAATATCCCATCGTTTACAACTACAGCATTCCTTTATGAAGATTCCACCTACCGCTTTGCTAGCTCTTCGCTTTTCACCCTGGTCTATGTTGGTGGTCTTAATCCTGGCAGATGTCTGGAGGAACTCATTGAAGGAGCATCAAAAGGTTATTACAACCTGAACATTGCAGGATATGGTGAACAAAGTATTGTTACTCTATTAGAACAGAAAAAAGATTGTCCCCACATTCATTATTATGGTAAGGTGGCATATGCTGACGGACTGCGTATCATGTTCAATTCTGACATTATCTATGCCATGTATTCCAAAGTAAATCCAAATCATCTATTTGCCGCACCGAACAAGTATTATGAAGCCATGTTTGTTGGCAAGCCCATTATCACGACCCAAGGTATCATCACTGCCGAAAAAGTCGTAAAGAATGATTTTGGCTATAGCATCGATGAATCCTTGGATGCCCTTGTAAAATTAATAAATGGTATAACGAGAGAAGACATTGACAAAAAATCCTATAAAGCCTTGAATCTTTGGGAACGTTACAAAGATGCAACAGAAAATTATTTAACGAGCAAATATTCTGTATATATGCAACTTAAATAGCCCTCTGAACTCTGGTTACTAGAGACTCTATTCTATTCATAATTGAGTCTTTACAAAACCTCGAATTCATCAAAAATTCAGCAGCAGAACTGATCTTCTTGATATCTATATCCGTTAACCTCAGCATTCGTTGGAAACCCAAAGAGATATCATCAATATCCTCTGGATTACAACATATACCCAACCCGTTTTCATCAATAATCTCTTGTCCTGCACCTCTGATAATACCTAAAATAGGCTTTCCTGACATTAAATAAGATTGAAGTTTAAATGGTTCTGTCTTGTCAATGCCAGAATTTGAAGTTAAAGGAAGTACAAGATAATCACATGCCTTTAACACACTTGACACCTCCTGGTAAGGAATCCTTCCATGAAATTTGATATTCTCACATGCTAATTGATCAACAACGCTCTTGATATATGGCAAGTATGACCCATCGCCTACAATATTCAAAACGGCATTGTCTAAACCTGCCTTTACAAATCCTCGGATGGTGTTTTCCAGATTCTGGGCTTTGGAGATATTACCCGTAAAGACGAAATTTACCTTTGATTTGTCAAAAAACAACGAAGTGGACTGCTCATCCGTTGGCATCTGCCAATTTGGAGCATAGGTAATGTCGGCATGAGGAACATATCTCCGGATGGTATCGGCAAATTGCTTGCTACTAATCATGATGGCATTTGCATTCCCATAAACCTTACGAATAATATGGTTTACAGTAGTGGAAATGGGGATGACATGCGGGAATCCATACATATAGACCGTATCAGGCCAAATATCGAAACTCCAGACTATCACAGGTATGCCAAACTTCTTCTTTGCATAAATGGCTGGTAGAGCCAAGGAGAGAGGTCCTGTGTGATAGACGATTATGATATCTATGTCATTGACAAGGTTTTGGATTACATCCTTTCCCCGTTTCACATAATGATAGTAGTTCCAAACCTTCTTTATCTTACTTTCCTTATATCCTTCAATGATATCAAATCGGTGAATTTCTATCTCTCCCCATTTCTCTACAGAATACCTTTCATTCTTGTATTTGGGATAAACATAGCCAAAGGGGTATGATGGTTGGCGAGTCATCACTTTCACATGATACCCCTTTTCTACCATCGTCCGAGCAAAGTCATTGACATGAAAGTTCTCTGGATAAAAGACTTCAGTAACAATTAAGATATTCATTGTTTCTTCCAAATCATCTTATTCACAATTCCCACATAACTTTGGATCAACTTGATCACCTTGGTGGAAACATTCTCATCTATATAGGCAGGTACATCACAGGCATCATCACCGTTGACATGCATACTGACCGCCAAGTCAACGGCCTGCAGCACCTGCTCAGAAGTGATAGAGCCAATAGTAAACACGCCCTTGTCCATAGCCTCCGGACGTTCCGTAGAAGTACGGATACTTACGGCAGGGAAGCCAAAAAAGGCGCCTTCCTCAGGAACAGTACCACTGTCGCTTACCACACAAAATGCATTCTTCTGAAGCTTATTGTAATCAAAGAACCCCAGTGGCTTGTGCTGGATGACCTTATCGTTGAACTTGAATCCACGTTTCTTTATCATCTTCTGACTACGAGGATGGCAACTATACAACACAGGCATGTTATAGGTTTCTGCCATAGTGTTCACAGCGTTCATCAGCGAGAAAAAATTTGCCTCAATATCAATATTTTCTTCGCGGTGTGCACTCAGAAGAATGTATTTGTCCTTCTCCAATCCGAGGTCTTCAAGCACAGTACTGGCTTCTATCTGAGGAAGGACATCCCTTAAGACCTCGGCCATCGGAGAGCCCACCACATAGGTGTATTCTGGCTTTACTCCTGTATCAAGAATGTAACGGCGTGCATGTTCACTGTAACAAAGATTAATATCACTGGTCACATCCACTATTCGCCGTATGACTTCTTCTGGTAGGTTCTCATCCTTACATCGGTTTCCAGCCTCCATGTGAAAGACAGGAATCTTCAAACGCTTAGCAGAGATAACACATAGGCAAGAATTGGTATCACCTAAAACGATAATGGCATCTGGCTTCACCTCTGCCATCAGCTCATAACTTTTGGCAATGACATTCCCCATCGTCTGACCAAGGTTATCACCAACTACTCCCAAATAGTAATCTGGCTCACGCAGGCCCAGATCTTTAAAGAACACCTCGTTCAGTGTATAGTCATAGTTCTGGCCCGTGTGTACCAGAACTTGGTCAAAATACTTGTCTGCTTTCTTAATGATGGCAGACATTTTTATGATTTCAGGGCGCGTGCCCACGATAGTCATCAGCCTCAATTTTCTCATATCGCTTACAGATTATAGTGAGGATATAATTCCTTGTGCTTATAAATCCACGCGGCCATCTCAGCTACCATCTGTTCATAGTCCGGAATGCGGTAATTGAAATCCCAGTTAGTACGCTTCAAACTCTTGTCAGCGTTCACACCCTCTACGGGATTAATCTGAACACGACCACCGCGGAGATACTTATTAAACAGTTTTAGCAGCTCATACTTGGAGATGTCAGTGTCAGGTACGGCGTTTACAAGACCGTGAGCGCGCTCCTTCGCAGCAGCTTCCATGGTCTTTGCCAACTGGTAGGTACATTGGCCAGTCCACATAGCTTTGGTATAACCATTCAGTACGGGATTCTCGCCGATAGTGTTGTTCATGAACCAGTTCAGCAAACCGATACCTTTAGGATTAATATCTGCACCAACAATAGAATTTCTCAGCGAGAGATTCTTTTCGTCTTCAATCTCACCAAGTGCCTTGCTTCTGTCATAAAAGGTTTCACCGTCACGAAGATCATGCTCCGTATATGAGCCCTTCTTGCCTGAAAAAACACAATCAGTTGTCATGTGGATAACTTGGACATCGGTTCCCTCAGTAATCTTTGCAAGGAAATGTGGAAAATAACTGTTCAAAAAAGCAGCCAAAGCATGATTATTTTCTGCAAACTGGTTCAGTATACCAATGCAGTTAATCACTGTATCGTAGTTTCCCTCTTTAATCACTCTGGCTATTGTCTCAGTATCGAAGGCATTTCCTGCAAAACCTTTGATGAGTTTTGGCTCTTGAAGGTCAAAACCATAGACCTCATGCCCTTGCTCCTGTAGATATAAGCTGATAGTATGACCCGCCATACCATTGCAGCCACAAATAAAGAATTTCATATCGCTATTGTTAATTATTCTGAACGGTAATCACGAGCTTTTGCACGAGGCTGTAAACCTAGGTCTTCTCGGATAAAATTGAGCTTCAGCAATAGTTCCTTCATGCCCTCTTCATCCAAACGCTTGGTATTATGGGAATGGTATTCCTCAACCTGCTCCACCTTATGGTCACCTTCTGTGAAGAACTTGTCATAGTTCAGGTCTCGGTTATCACAAGGTATGCGATAGTAGCCACCCATATCAATTGCCTTAGCCATCTCTTCACGGGTTACCAGCGTCTCGTAAAGTTTCTCACCATGACGAGTTCCTATCACTTTCACCTCTGTTTCTCCGTATTTAGGATTAATCCTAGCATAGGTCTGCTTCAAAGCCTCTGATAGAACATCAAGTGTTGCTGCTGGTGCTTTCTGGACAAACAGGTCTCCATTCTCACCGTGAGTGAAAGCATAAATTACTAAATCCACAGCATCATCCAACGTCATCATGAAACGAGTCATATTGGGGTCGGTGATGGTAATGGGTTTGCCTTCTACCATCTGCTCAACCCAAAGGGGAATAACGGAACCACGAGAAGCCATTACATTACCATAGCGGGTGCAGCAGATGGTAGTCTTAGCACCCACGCCAAGAGAACGCCCCTGTGCAATAGCGACTTTCTCCATTAGAGCCTTGGACATACCCATTGCATTAATGGGATATGCAGCTTTGTCCGTTGACAACACCACCACGTTCTTTACACCATGCGCAATAGCAGAAAGGAGTACGTTGTTTGTTCCTTCCACATTCGTGCGTACAGCCTCCATAGGGAAGAATTCGCAACTAGGCACCTGCTTTAAAGCTGCTGCAGAAAAAACATAATCAACACCGTCCATGGCAAAGTCTACTGCTTCGCGCTGACGTACGTTACCGATGTAGTACTTCACCTTGTTTGCAACATCACCACGATTTGCCTGCAAGAAGTGGCGCATATCATCCTGTTTCTTTTCATCGCGAGAGAAAATCCTAATCTCTTTAATGTCCGTATCCAAGAATCGTCTTAGGACAGCATTGCCAAATGAGCCTGTGCCCCCTGTAATAAGTAGTGTTTTATTATTAAAAATCGACATAAACCATATAATATTTTTAATATAACGGAAACATATGCCATTTATTATATGAAAGTTCCAAAAATAACAAGGACAAATATTACAAAACGCTTGCATATCTCAAGAAAAAGTCATAACTTTTTCGCATCGTACACCAACATGGAGCCTACCTTCCTTCGATGTTCCCAAGGACTAGCTCCTATCTTTGTCCGATTGAACTACATGTGATATGCGTCTGTTGTCCGTATATAAATCGAACAACAATCGAACAACAATCGAACAACAATCGGACAACAGTGGGAGGAAGAACTAAGGAAGAGCTTGGCAAAGGTGGAGATGATATGGAGTACGGTTAGACAGGAATTAGAATAGAATTAGCGTACAATTAGAAAACATTGTGTAAACAGCATAATTAAGATTAGTGACCATTATTACAACGAGCCGTAACCTCGCTGATAGCAAGATTACGGCTCGATGATATTGGCTTATAACAATTAGAGTTCGAACTT
>Ga0247611_10009417_pt1 | contig 11750 bp, 8 predicted proteins | sample 177DNAGHGhighgp2_FD_192422 | JGI IMG/M metagenome (GOLD analysis project Ga0247611, IMG submission 192422) | Sheep rumen microbial communities from Palmerston North, Manawatu-Wanganui, New Zealand - 1770 DNA GHGhigh gp2 | ecosystem: Host-associated > Mammals > Digestive system > Stomach > Rumen ... | reverse complement strand
TAATAACTGCAACAACTAGTAAAATTTTTACACACTTCTTAGCTTTGGAATTCTTTGTTATTTCATCTTTCACAATTTACTCCTTTTATCTTATCTCATTGTTAATAATTAGCGTACATAAACGCTCCACTTGCTGCGCTGCTTAAACCAAAAGAAACAAGCATCAATAATATTACTGCTGTATAAATCAAAGTCCTTACGATTATTGGACTTTTTATAAGTCTATCCATTACATCAATGTCTTTTTCTTTCATAAGACTTACTATAAAAATTACAACACAGCCAATGAATGCAATAAGTAAGCATGTATTCTGCTTATAAACTGCGCACTCAGCTATCTTTTTAAATAGCTTAGCTGGCTTAAAATAAATAAAGGTATTTTTCAAGCACAATAAGCTGTTTTTAGCATCTACTAACACATCAAAATACCAGCCAATATTAACCACAATAAATGTTCTTATTATAGTAAATATTTTATAGTATTTATTTTCCCTATTAATATGCAATAACTCCGTAATTTTTGTAAAAATCGGACTTAATAAATCGCTTAGAGCTATTACCATACCATTATAAATTCCCCATAAAATAAAATGCATCTGTGCACCGTGCCACAAACCTACAATAAAGAATACAAGAAGGTTTGCAAGACAAGCTGGAAGTGTTCTTGAAAGGTGTGTTGCCAATTTCTTGTTCTTTATTTTTTTGCATTTTTTAGACAGTGACTGCATTGCTTTTGTAAGTGCTACTGGATAGAATATATAATCTCGCATCCAGGCACCAAGGGAAATATGCCATCTTCTCCAAAATTCCCCAAGTGATTTACTAAAGTATGGCTGACGAAAGTTCTCCATCATATCTATTCCAAGCATCTTACTTACGCCCATTACCATATCGATTCCACCGGAAAAATCGCAGTATTGCTCAACGGAATAAAGTAAAACTCCAAATACAATTATGCATCCTGGTGTCTTTGAATCTATATTTCTAAAGGCCGCCATTATAATTGGCGATACCATATCAGCAATGGCGAATTTTTTAAAAAATCCATAAAAAAGTCTAATCAAACCTCTCTGGATATTATTTGCTTCTAATTTATGTCTTCCATTTAATTGATTTCCTAATTGATCATATCTATTGATTGGGCCCTGAATTAATTGTGGGAAAAAAGATACAAAGTTTAGGTACTTAAAGAAGTTTGTCTCTGCGCTATATTTACCATTGTACATATCAATCAAATAACTTATAGACTGAAATGTATAAAATGATATTCCCAAAGGAATTGCCATAGAGCTTGCACTAAATATTGTGTTACCGCTTCCTGTAACATTTTCTTCAATTGATTCTGCCAAATCTCTTACGGCAAAATTATTGAAATAGTCATATATTACAGTCCAATATTTAAGATAAGCTAAGATTCCAACATTAATAAGCAAAGTAATCACTAATATTAATCGCTTATCAAACATATACTTTTTCTTTAAGCTTGCCTTTGCTTGTTGTCTAGCTTCTTTAGATTGTGTTTCATTGTTCTTTAGTGATTTTTTGTCTAAATTATACTTTGTCGTTCTACGACTCATGCCAAGTCCTGCGGCAAAGGTAGTTACGGATGTAGTAAATATATAGACTAGGTTAGTAATTCCACATAAACTATAAAAACATATATTAGCTATAAGAAGAATTATCCATTGATATCCTTGTCCATATTTATCTTCTTTAAAAAACTTTTCTACTCCATAATATATAATAAGTAATACTCCTATGAATATTACAAACTCTAACGAATATAGTTCCATCTTGTACTCCCAAAGCATATTTTATCCTTTATCCTCTTAGTGCAAAACACTTAGAAAATAATATCACTCATTTTTATATCTTTCAATAAATACACAAAATGTTTGCCATTATTTCACATAATTTTCGCAAATTATCTAAATTTCACTAAAAAAGCCACTAGAAAACAAATCAATAGTCTATATATCTTATTTGTGATATTATTATTTATATAATATATAAGGAGGGGATAAACTATATGAAACGATTCAGAAAAAATAAAGCTTTAAAACACTCATTTGTTTTAATTCTATCTATTTTTTTATTTACACAATTTACTTTAACCAATGTTTTTGCTATGCAGATTTTTGTTAAAACACTAGAGGGCAAAACAATAACTCTTGATGTAGAACCGTCTGATACAATAGAAAATGTTAAAGCTAAGATTCAAGATAAAGAAGGGCTTCCTCCAGATCAGCAGAAATTAATATTTGCAGGTAGCACCCTAGAAGATAATAGAACTTTAGCAGATTATAATATTCAAAAGGAATCGACTTTACATTTAATAACCAGGCATTATCATAAATATAAATATGAAAGTAATGGAGCCACTATAACAGCAACTTGTATCGTCAAGGGATGCAGTGATCCTGTAGATACAGCAACTTTAACTATTGTTGCACCTATAAATCGCGTTTATGGCAGCAACATAACTGGTGCAAGTTTAGTGCAAACAGGTATTGATGAAGATTTCCTAACTTCCCTAAAATCACCATATCCAACAGTAGATGATTTTATGACAGAAATGAATAGCTCGATTAAATACTACAAAGGTGATGTTCTTTTAGATAGCTTTCCTACTGAACCTGGCGAATACAAAGCTGTTTTTAGTGGTTATGGTTTAGCTGAAAACGCATCCGCTAGTGTTAGTTATAAAATAGTAAAAGCTAGTAGTTCCGAAGATAGCAGTTCAACAGATAGCAGTTCAACAGATAGCAGCTCCACAAAAAACATGGCATATAAGGAAGTGCCTCGAGTTGCTGGAGAAATAAAGGACATTACTAATTCAACAACAGTAGATACTAAGCTTAACCCTTACAATTCAAGTATTGTTAACAATAACGACCTTAAAAAGATTCTATCAATAACTGATTCAGAGGCACTTAAGGGCGTTAATATCTGGCTTGAGGTTAATGAAATAAACGACGAAAATGTAGATGAAACAATTACTGCTGATAAAAACGAAATTCAAAATTCATTTCCTGAATATAATGTAGCCACTTTACTTGATATCAACCTATTCAAAAAGGTTGGAGATTCCGAAGAAGACAAGATTAGCGAAACCGATGGGGATGTGGAAATTAGTTTTAAATTAGATGCTAACGATAAATGGGATATGAATTCTTTAGCTGTTTTGAGAGTGCATAATGGCGTATCTACTCTTCTAGATTGTAAGTATGATAAAGACACTTCTACACTCACTTTTAAAACTAATAGATTCTCAACATATGCCCTTGTCTATAAGAACTTGGACACAACTACAGTAAATAATGAACTAACAAATGAACTAACAACTATTAATGCTAGTGAAAACACAGAAACAACTTCTCCTAATAATGCCAGTCCAGCAACAGCCGATAATTCTTTACTTGGACTAAACATTGCTATAATGCTAACTGCTTTAGTATTTGTAGGGATTATAATTTCAAAATCAGCCCATAAATCCTTAATTTCCCAGTTTAAAACTAGAATTCCTAGATAGCACATAAGCCACCAAACTTGATATAAGTTTGGTGGCTTATTTATCTCTTATTTATCTTTTAAGGCAGCGAAATTACTAGGGTTGCAGAGCACAAGCTTCTAGTTTAGCTTTGGGCGCGCATGGGGGTGCTAAAGATTTCTTGCAGACTGGCCTGGGGGAATGATTCTTGACGGTTTCTTTAGACACGCAAGAGGGTGCTAAAGAATTCTTGGGGAGCTGGCCGGGGGGATGATTCTTGACGGTTTCTTGCGGGCTGGCTGGGAGGGAATTGCCCAAATTGTTAGAAAATGTCCAATAGAGATTACTTTTTCTGGAATTGAATATTTCAATAAATTTAAAGCTAATCCGTACAGAAGAAAAATTGTCGATAAAGGCAATTATTTCTGCTTATTTTGACTTAATTATTATCGCAAGTTATCTAAATTCCACTAAAATGCCGCAAAAAGATGAAAACAAGCTTCTTATTTTCTAAATTTGTTGCCTTTATCGCACAAAAATTTCTGATACAGATTAAAATTCCTTTGTAAAACTAATTCCTGAACAAAAAACAAGCATTATAACCAATATTCTAACCAATATTCACTGTAAAACCCGAATCTAGAAATGAAACTTCCAGGCAGCACAGAAGAATTAAAAAAGCACCTATACTTACCTTCTAAGCTGTAGCTAAATCCTAAAGTTAGTTATGTGACTAACTTTGGGGCTACAACAAAGAATAATAAGTCTAGGTGCTAAATATCTGAGTAATGCATTTTTTATATGCTTGTTATCTAATTGTTATCTAACAAGTAATGCATTGTTATCTAATTACTTATAGGTTATTTTATGACAATCTTATAAATACTGTGTCTTGCCAGATTCTCTAAGTTTTGCGAGAACCTGCTTGATTTCGCCTGCATTTTCCTTGGTTGAGATAAGGATAGCATCATCTGTGTCTACTACAACCATATCTCTAAGACCTACAGTTGCGATAAGCTTGTCTTTGCCTTCAATTACTGTGTTCTCAGTATTAACTGTAACTACGTTTCCTGTAACTACGTTACCCTTCTCGTCATTCTCTTTAATACGTCCAACTGCAAGCCATGATCCAACGTCATCCCAGCCAAAGTTACCTGGTAATGTAAAGATAGAGCTTGCTTTTTCCATAATACCGTAGTCAACTGACTGTGATTCAAGGTTAGGGAATTCTGCATTTAATACTTCATCTTCCCTTTCTGTTCCAATAGCTTCCTTTATCTTTAAAAGACCTTCGTATGTGCTATTCATGAAGCTCTTGAAGCAATCCATGATTGTTGAAACCTTCCAAACAAACATACCTGAATTCCAAAGGTAGTTACCTTCTGCTAAATACTTCTTAGCTGTTTCAAGGTCTGGTTTTTCTACAAATCTAGCTACGCTACGACCATTGCCGTCAGTCTTGCTTTCATCATACTGAATATATCCATATCCTGTTTCTGGATAGTTAGGTGTAATACCTACTGTTACTAAGTTCTCGCCCTTAGTTGCAATTTCTACTGCTTCTTTAAATGTGTCAGCAAAAACTTCGTTATTCTTAATTAAGTGATCTGAAGGAAGTACGATCATTACTGCATCGTCTTCACCTTCTTTTTCTGCCTTATCAAGTACGTGAACTGCGCCAAGACCGATACATGGAGCTGTGTTACGTCCTATTGGTTCACAAAGGATGTTCTCCTCTGGAAGACCTGGTAACTGTTCCTTAACAAGTTCCTTATAATTCTTATTAGTTGCAATATATACATCTTCAAGCTTAACTAATGGGCTAATTCTTTCAACTGTAAGCTGAATCATTGTCTTTCCATCACCAGTTAGTGATAAAAACTGCTTAGGTAAATTAACTCGGCTTCTTGGCCAGAATCTTTCACCTTTACCACCTGCCATAATTAACGCTGTAGTCTTCATGTTTAATTCCTCCATTGATATGTGGCTTTACCACAATTACATTCCTTGAGACCTAACATTTACTAAAGGCACCAATTCAGCTGAATTGATGCCCTCAGTTTATAAATAATTATAATCTCCGCAATAAGTAAACTTGAGAATCTGGCGCAGCCCAAGTCCCTGCTTCACTGCCTGCAAATAATCAAATTTATGGCTTGATTGTAACATCTGTGTCAAGAAAATGTCAACATGTTTCCTAAAAATCATAAGTTTATACCCAGAATATTTATTATATTAATACTCCTATTCTTGATTTTATTAATATTTTTAGGTCTAAGGGACTATGTGGTTGAAGTTTTTAACCTAGGGAGGAAACTTCATTATGAACTGTGATATTAAAGTTTTCCACAACAATCAAGGAAAATAGCTTTAATAAATTTGACAGCTGCAATTTATTTACTTATATTAGTCATATACAAGCTGTAAGCATCGATTTTTCTCATTATCACAAGGATGTAAAGCAGTATCGACATGTTTATATAAGCCACAACAAAAATGATCCCGGTATTCCACCTACTGAAAAAGAGTTAAACTAATCAAAAAAATCAAGAAGGAGTTCCATTTAAAATGATAAAAAATGAATTTATAAACCTAACAGATTTCACATCACAATATACAGGAGAATGGAATCCAGCTGAAGGTCATTGGTTTGGATTGGATTTTACTTATAAAAATATAACCTATAGACTTAATACAGGAAATATGTATGCAAACGAAAAAGATTTTCTTTTTGGCCTATATATCAAAACTGAAGATAATGATATTGAAACAAATCACGGTTATAAACTATTATTTTCTTGTGATTCCATGGAAGAGCTTTTGAATTCTACATCAATTGATAATACTTGTTTTAGAGATATTATTATTAATAAAGACGTTGAACTATTAGGACAAGATTAATATAAAATACACAAAAAATGATTTTATTTAATTTATGTTAATTTCACTTCATTTATATTATTTTTTACTTCCTCGGCTTTTGATTTCACTTCATTTATGTTATTTTTCACTTCCTTAACTTTAATTTCACTTCATTTATGTTATTTTTCACTTCTTTGACTTTCAATTTCACTTTATTTGTGTTTTTTTCTATTAAATGATAAAATATCTAATATAAAGGAGGCATCAATATGACTGGTGAAGAATTATATGATATTCTAAATTCAATTCAAAAAAATAAATGTGAAACACAAACACTTGAACTTAAAAGTGCTGAAAAAGGATGTCCTAAGCATTTATACGATACCCTATCAAGTTTTTCAAATCAGGACGATGGCGGTATTATCGTATTTGGTGTAGATGAAGCACAAAATTTCAAAGAGGTTGGTGTATATGACCAACAGGATATTCAAAAACAAATTAATAATCAATGCCTACAAATGGAACCAGTTATTAGACCAGTACTCACCGTTGTAGAAAAGAATGGCAAATTTTTTGTATCCGCAGAAATTCCAAGTGCTGATATAACAGACAGACCTGTATTTTATCAAGGAAGAGGACGTGTTAAAGGATCTTATATTCGAGTCGGTGATAGTGATGAACCTATGACTGAATATGAAGTATACAGCTATGAAGCATATAGAAAAAAATATCAAGATGATATAAGAATTATAGATAGAGCGACTTTTTCATCATTAAATCATGACTCATTAAACAACTACATAGAATTATTAAAGCAAGGAAAGCCAAGACTAGCAGCTATTCCTAACGAAACTATATATGAATTAATGAACATTACAAGGGATAATAAATTGACATTAAATTCGGTTATTAATTTCAGTCCTTACCCTCAAGCTTATTTTCCAGGTCTTTGTATTATTGCAACTGTTATTCCTGGTAAAGAAAAAGGTGTTGTTGGTGAACTAGGTGAACGTTTCTTAGACAACCAACGAATAGAGGGTACTATACAAGAAATGCTAGATGGTGCGATGCAATTTGTTATTAGAAATATGCATACAAAAACTATTATAAATCCACATACTGGCAAAAGAGAAGATAAAACTGACTATCCTATAACTGCTTTAAGAGAGGCAATTTTAAATGCATTAGTGCATCGTGATTATAGTATTCACACAGAAGGAATGCCTATCCAACTAGAAATGTATGAAGACCGTATTGAAATACAAAATCCAGGTGGTCTTTATGGTAGAATTAAGCTTGATCAATTAGGAAAAATACAACCTGATACACGTAACCCTGTAATCGCTGCTGCACTTGAGGTAATGAAAATAACAGAAAATAGATATTCAGGTATACCAACAATTCGAAGAGAAATGAAGAAATACAATTTACCTGAACCTGAATTTATAGACCAACGCGGTAATTTCATCGTTAAACTATATAAAAATAGTCTGGAAAATATTCATGCAGATACTGCCAACAACATTAACGATAGATTACTTGTATTTTGCAAAACTCCAAGAACAAGAAGTGAAATCACTGAATTCCTAGGCCTAAGTTCTATTCAATATGCAATAAAAACATATGTTATGCCTTTAGTTAAAAACGGCATAATAAAACTCACTATACCTGATAAGCCAAAAAGTCAGAATCAAAAATATTACAGTTAAGACTATATACAAACCCCATCTTAATAAGCAAAGTTTTATTAAGATGGGGGTGTGAAGCGAACATTCGAAGTCCGCTTTATGACTTCTATGCTAGTTCTTTTTCTACTCTTTCAAGGGCTGATGCTACTACTGCATCCATGTCGTAATACTTGTATTCTCCAAGACGTCCGCCAAAGATTACATTGGATTCTTTATCTGCTAATTCTTTGTAGCTTTCATAAAGTTTGCTATTCTTAGCATCATTAACTGGGTAATATGGTTCGTCTCCTGGCTTCCATTCTGAACTGTATTCCTTAGAGATAATTGTCTTAGGAATATCATCCCCGTTCTCATCTTTACCAAATTCAAACCACTTGTGTTCAATAATTCTTGTCCAAGGTGTTTCACTATCTGTATAGTTAACAGCTGCATTTCCCTGGAAATTTGGAATATCAAGAGTTTCATTTTCGAAGCGAACTGATCTATATTCAAGTGTTCCAAGCTTATAGTCAAAATAAGCATCAATAGGGCCTGTATAGACAATCTTGCCATTTGAAGCTAATTCTTTTTCAAGTTTTTCTCTTGTTTCTGGATTTAAAAAATCAGTATTTAAGCACACTTCAATGCCCTCAAGCATTTTAGCTACCATCTTGGTATAACCACCCATTGGAATTCCCTGATAAAGAGCGTTAAAGTAGTTATTATCAAATGTTAATCTAACAGGTAATCTCTTAATGATAAATGCAGGTAAATCCTTACATTCACGACCCCACTGCTTTTTAGTGTATCCCTTAATTAACTTCTCATAAATATCCTTACCTACAAGGCTTATTGCCTGCTCTTCTAGGTTTGATGGTGGATTAATTGAACCATCTGGATTTGTTCTTGCCTTTTCGCCCTCGGCTCTTTGCTCTTCGATTTTTGCCTTAGCTTCTGCTGGTGTAACTACACCCCACATCTTATTAAATGTGCACATGTTAAATGGCAATGAGTATAACTCTCCCTTATAATTTGCCACTGGTGAATTAGTGAATCTGTTAAAAGTTGTAAACTTATTAAGATAATCCCATACAGCCTTGTTATTAGTATGGAAAATGTGTGCTCCATAAACATGCACATTAATGCCCTCTTCCTTTCTAGTGTAGACATTACCTGCGATGTTACCCCTCTTATCAATAACAAGAACTTTCTTTCCTGCATCTGTTAATTCTCTTGCAAAAGTAGCGCCATAAAGACCTGCGCCAACTATAATATAATCATACATATTTCTTTACCTTCCATCTTTATAAAATTACCTTAATTATAAATCTATTTTTTTTATAAAACAAGTTTATATATATAATTAACAATGTACAGTCAAATATATATCCTATTACTTGTTGATTTTAAACTGATAGTATATACTTAAACTAGTATTGTTAGTTGAGTTTTAATTGTATATGTATATTCGCAAAATTTCATGCATTTTTTCTTGACAAAATTATATTTTAGAATTATACTAATTCTAAGTTAAGAAAAATTAATGGAAGGAGTAATCATATGACAAAATATGCTAAGGAAATATTGGATATTATTAATGCTAGTAGCGATCACCTAACTGCTGAAGAGATTTTCTTAAAGCTTAAGAAGAAAAATAGTAAGGTGGTTCTTGCTACAATTTATAACAATCTTAACACCTTAGTTAAAAATGGGGCGATACGTCAAATCGCCATTAGCGGCGGTTCAGATAGATATGACAAGACTGTACGACATGATCATATGATTTGTGCTAAGTGTGGCAAAATTTCCGATTTTACATTTAATGACTTAACTAAAAAAATTACAGAACAATCTGGGCATAAGATTCTATCCTATGATTTGAAGATATCTTATATATGCGACGATTGTAATAACATTGAAACAGATTAAGGAGGATTTATCATGGGTAACAAGTACGAAGGAACACAGACAGAGAAAAATTTACAGGCAGCTTTCGCTGGTGAATCACAGGCACGTAATAAATATACATATTTTGCTTCAGTAGCCAAAAAAGAAGGCTATGAGCAGATTGCAGCTCTTTTCTTAAAGACTGCTGATAATGAAAAAGAACACGCTAAGATGTGGTTTAAGGAATTAGACGGTATCGGTGATACTGCTGCTAACCTTGCTGCTGCAGCTGATGGTGAGAACTACGAATGGACAGATATGTACGAAGATTTTGCTAAGACAGCTGAAGCTGAAGGCTTTAAGGCTCTTGCTGCTAAATTTAGAATGGTTGGCGAAATCGAAAAGCACCACGAAGAAAGATATAGAGCTCTTCTTAAGAATGTAGAAACTGCTAAGGTTTTCGAGAAAAGTGAAGTTAAGGTATGGGAATGTAGAAACTGCGGCCATATCGTTGTTGGTACTAAGGCTCCTGAAACATGTCCAGTATGTGCTCATCCAAAGAGCTACTTTGAAGTACACGAAGAGAACTACTAATTAGTGTTACAGTAAAAAATTATAAAGTAAAGTGTTCAATACCATAATGAAGCTATAGTATTGAATTGCAAAAGGGCGAAGCAATTGCTTCGCCCTTTTATTATCAATGCTTTTATAAATCATTAACCACTTTATTTCTACCGGTCTCTTTAGCTTTATAAAGCACAGTATCTACTTTTTTAAAGGCTTCTACGTTAGTTGTTTCCTTATCAACCATTGTTGCGCCTATACTTATGGTCAGACTTCTTACCGGGAAAAATGTAGAACGCTCCACCTTAATTCTAATTCGTTCTGCCAACTCTAATAAATATTCCTTGTTACAATGTGGTATCAGCATGATAAACTCTTCGCCTCCCCACCTTGTAACTATATCATTATCTCCAGCACACTCCTGAATTATATTTACCACTCGTTTTAATATGGCATCCCCTACATCATGTCCATATTCATCATTAACTTTTTTAAAAAAGTCTATATCAAACATTAAAATACCGATTTTTTCATCATTTCTCATATCGTTCTGGAACTTAGTATAGAAATGATCTAGCGCAGTTCTATTGTATACTCCAGTTAAACTATCATGGCTTGATATATTATGTAATTTCGAAAGTACTTGTCTTAAATCCTCTGTGGTATGTTCAAGGAAGCTTATAAGTCTATCTACCATAGGAAGCACACCAGATGCATCGTTAAGGTAAGTTTCTACAAGTGGCTCCTTATGAGTAAGATTTTTCTTATCTCCTTCTCTTAATCCCACTGATACAAGTGCTGAGTTAAGAACCCCAACAGATTCCTTATTAAAGAGCACCTCACCATAACCACTACTCCATGTAGCTGTTGGAAGTACGTATTCATAGTAACCTAATTCCCTATCAGCAAAAAAATCTCCAAGCAAGGCTCTTCTATTATTACATACATATACAAGCAAGGCTTCCGGTTGGAATTCTAGCATTTGGTTAGCTTTTTCAAGAGCATCATATAAGAGATACTCTGGTCTTGCATAAGATAAGAAAAACTTATCCCCCTCCTTTAACCCCGAGCAAAAATACATGTAACCATCATCATTAGAACCTAGGGCTACTCTTGTATACTTCTTTCCATCCTTATCAAAAAATAGAGGGAATGGAGAAGTATTTTCAAAAAACTTGGTATTATCCTTAACACCTAAATTATTTCTATATACATCAAAGGCAAGCATATCATCAACTAACTTTAACGCTCCCTTATCATCGCTTTCTGCAACTGTAAAC
>Ga0247611_10009416_pt1 | contig 11752 bp, 9 predicted proteins | sample 177DNAGHGhighgp2_FD_192422 | JGI IMG/M metagenome (GOLD analysis project Ga0247611, IMG submission 192422) | Sheep rumen microbial communities from Palmerston North, Manawatu-Wanganui, New Zealand - 1770 DNA GHGhigh gp2 | ecosystem: Host-associated > Mammals > Digestive system > Stomach > Rumen ... | reverse complement strand
AATTGCTCAGAAAAATGCTTTTTGAAATCTTCAAACGCTATACTATTTCCACTCTTTAAATAGCAGTTGTATGCATCATCCCATAAATCTTTTGTATCTTCACCTAATATCTCACATATCTTAATTCTTGTATGTTTAGATACTAATTCACCTAAATACTTATCTTCTTCTGTATGAGGTAATAAAGACACATAATAGAACATTGCAGCCATTTCAATTGTCATTTTAAACTTGCACTTCACTATTTCAGGTAAATCAAATGTTCTATCAACACACATACTTGAAACACTACTTCCAAGTTCTCTAAAAAACAAGCTTACTTGATTATTTCCAAATCTTTCATAAACTATATTTGCTAAATCACACAGTGCTTGTTCCTGGTCATAAACGTATTCTGAATATTTCTTATTAATATCAATATTAATAATTCTTACCATTTCTTCAAAAGTTATGCTCTTAGGTAATTTACATTTACTATAATAATTTGACATAGCATCTACTACTGGCATTATTAAGTTTACTTCTAATAATTCAAAATTAAATTCTGAAACAAACTTAGATGACTTTAAAATATCATTGGGGTGTATCATTACGCTAAAAAGTCTATAGTATTGATACATTTCTGAACAATACTTTTGAACAAGAGAATCAAATGAATAATCTTCTTTAATAAAAGGTAATTTTGATTTTATTTTATTTTTAAATTCAAAATTATTTATTTCATCATAATTATCTCTATAGATATTCTTAGTTTCTTTAAAATTATTTTCTATTTGTTCAAAATCAAATTGCTTTCCATCTAATTCATCTTTAAATTTTCTATATATAGAGAACTCTGCTAAATAGCAATATCTATTTATTAATTCCTTTACTTCTTCATTAATATCTCCTGCTAAATACATATTAATTACTGAAACACATTCAATTAAAGATCTATATATAAAAATTTTACAGTAACACTTAGAATCTAATATTAAATTATCTTGAATTATTGATATTATATAGGATGTGGCTTGGAACATATAATGATCAATAAAATCCAAATTTTCTTCTTTCTCTTTTTGTAAAATATAATCATTAATTGCTTTGCAAACATTAAAAATAGTTATATATATTTCTTTCTTGTTAAAGTTTCTTTCCATTTTTAACACCACCAAATCGAATCGGAAAGATTCATATTCATTTTATTATATTTTTATTCCTCTAATGGTCTTTTAAAAATAAAATACATTAAACCGTTTAAAGGAACTGATTGAAAATTAACTAATTCCCAACCTTTTTCCCCATATTCATTTAATTTTTGTGTTATCATTTCAGGTCCACCTGAAAACATACCATTAGCTAATGTTATATTTAAATATTCCCATTTAGTCATAAAAAAATCTCCTTTACTTATTTTTCTTCTTTGCACCAGCTAAACCACTTTTCTTATGACCACAGTTAGGACAACCATGACCAATATTTCTAGTTCCAATAGCAGTTTCCCATTTATTACCACATTTTTTGCATTTCCACCATACTTTTTTACCACTACCAGGTAAGAAATTATTTGGATTTAATTCTCCATTTTTTTCATAATCCCATTCATCAATAAATGGTAATTTTAGTGTAACAATATCATCAACTCCAGGCATTGCGACTCTTCCTGAACAATGAGGGCAACCTATACCCTTACTTCTATTATTAGGACTAGATTCCCACTCATAGCCACATTTTGGACAAAGCCACCATACTTTTTTAAATCTACCAGCAGTAACATCATTAGGCGTTAAATCAACATTTTTAGTTGGATGCCATTCTTTCGCTAATTCAGGATTAACATCAGCTAACGATCCTACTTGATTCACTTTATAATTAGTAAATGTTTTGCCTCGTAGTACTTTAGCACAACTAGGGCAGCACCTTGAATCTTGCCTGTTTTTATGATTAATAGATGTCATATAACTTTTGCCACATTTAGTACAAATCCACCATACTTTATAATTAGACCCCATAGAGAACATTTCAGGATTTAAAGGTTTATTTGCTTCATAATCCCATTGTTCAGCAATATCAGGTCTAGTTTTTACTAAAGAATCTTCTATATCAGATAGATATTTGGAAATCTCTATTTTGTCTTTTTCCAAATCACATATTATATATGTATGAAAAAAAGGATTTAATGGATTTCTAGTAAAAGGATTTGTATTTGGATCAAGCCAATCTAATACTTCTTGAATAATATATTGTATTTCAATAGGTTTCTTTGTGTTTTTAACCCAAAATATTTTATTTGCTACATCTTCCCATAAATCAGATCTCATATCTTTAATTCTAAAAAGCATAATATAATTATCACTACAAATTTTATACTTTTTTCTTTCACGTTCATGTTGTTCTTCTGATTTATGCCAATTATAGCCATCATATTCAATTCCTATTTTTCTTGAAGGAATATAAATATCTAATTCCATACCATTTATAAAAATATCTTTATACCTACTAATTGCATCTGAATACATTTTTTTAATATAAAAGAACAATGCTTGTTCTGGAAATGAAGTATTTCTTCTAGCTGAACATATAGGGCATCCTGTTCCATCACCAACTCTATCATGAGGCTTTGCTTGATATTCATGTCCTTTTGGACATAACCACCATACTTTTTTACCGCTTTTATATGTAATATTATTAGGAGTTAAATCACCATTTTTAGTTGGATGCCATTCTTTTGCAATTTCTGGTGCATTAGTTAATAAATCATTAATTCCCGGCTTAACAAAATTAACTCCATTACACATAGGGCAACCTTGATTTCTTTTTGTTCTATGGTAAACAGTAGCTTCCCAAGAATGATTGCATTTAGAACATCTCCACCATACCTTTTTCTTTGCTCCGATAGTTATAAAATGTATATCTTCTGCAGAATTCTTATCTATATCCCACTCGTTAATTAATTTTTTATTATCATTGTTGATGCACCAATCATACAAACTTATAGAATCCTTCATAAACTACTCCTTTACATTAAACGTTTGGTACATTATCAATTATTAAAAATATCAATCCAATAATCTACAGTATCATAAAACTCTTTACCATAGCACTTAGGAACAAATAGTTGAGAAACATTCGTATATTTAAACTTCATCAATGCATACGAAAAAGCATATGCATCGAACTCGGAATCTTGCTTAAAATAATCAATATTTTCATTTCCATCTCGATCTAATGCTTTTATATAATGTTCAGTTTCAAAAATCCACTTTTTAATTAAATCAGTGTCCACTTGACCTATTATTCCAGCTTTATATTCTCTTATTTTAATATGTTGAAAAATATGTCTTGCTTCATGAATAATAAAATATTCTACATCCATTAAGTTATTATCTTCATATGCTTTCTTGACTGAAAAAATATTTAAATGAATTTCATTATTATTTCTATCACAAGTACCCATAATGGCCAAATCATTGTTATATCCAAATCCCCATTTTATGGTTTCTGATATTTGAAAGAACTTATAATTATCTTGAATCATTTTAGTTATTATAGGAGCAAATATTGGATTATATTTATCATACACTCTTTCGAATTCATCTTTTATCATAAAGTGTCCTCAACAATCTTCTCATTGTCTTCAACATCAAGTATATTTATATGATTTCTTCTTAACAAGAACCAATAAGCAGCAAATGATACTATTGTATCAAATGCATTACCAATACCAAACAATAATGCAATACCTATTAATGTAGGATGCCATACTCCTGTTACATATAATATGAATGCTATTCCATAATAGATTGAATTAGTAACTATTGATTCAAATAACATATAATGTGTTTTACCTAATCCATAGAATGTGGCATCAAATACATTTTGGATTGCATATAAAATATAAAATCCAAATAATACCATTACAAGTTCAAATAATTTATCTACATCACTGAAGTTTAATACATGAGTCATAAATGGCTTATATAGAGGTATTAATATACACCAAGCTAATATTGTTATTGTAGTAATTGTAAAATAACCAAGTGTATTATTCTTAACTGCATTTTTATTTGTTGATGTTTCTTGCTTAATTAATTCACCAAGTTGTGTAATTGGAAGTAACATCCAACCCCAAATAAAATTATTAGCTACCCAATATGTTCCTTGTTCATTTACTACATTTACCATTCTAGCTATCATTACCATATAAGCTAGATTTCTAACAAATGATTCTAGACCTGATATTCCACCAACTCTAGCGAATTCTTTTGCCCAAGTAAATGACATCTTCTCTTTATTAAATACATTAACACCATTTCTTGCTAATAAAAATAATGTAGTACCAAAGATAATGAAATTAACAATGATATTAGTTACACCAATACCATTAACACCTAAATTAGCTGAACATGATAATGTTGATACTAAGAATAAATCTAAAAATACACATAATAATAATTTAACACCTGTTAGGATGTATACTAATTTATCTTTACCAAGTGTTACTAAGCCAACTAATGCAAATTGGCTTAATATTCCAAATACATTCGCTATTGCTTCTATTCTAATATATGTGGCTGAAGCATCTATAATTGATGGATCAGTAGCCATAGCTTTTAACAATGGATTAGTACAAGTCATTATAAATATTGATAATATTATATAAATACCTAAAGTAATTAATAAACCTGTTTTCATTCTATTAGTTAAATCTTTCTTATCTGAAATTACTTTACCAATGAAATAGAATAAAGGTAAGATAATAGCTTCATTAATTACTTCATATATTAAATTAATCCAAGATAATTGACCAGCAATTGAATATGACCAATCACCAGGTAGATTACCTAACCAAAACACTCTTAAAGTTGTATAAACGGTAGGAACTAATCCCATTACTAGAAGTGATATAAATAATTTATGATTAATATTTTTAAAAGATGTAATAATTTTATTCATGACTTTTTAACCTCATTATTGTTATTTTTCAAAAAATAAAAATTGCATATTTGCCTATATTGTATTAGTGACATTTCATCATTTAGTACTTTTTTTGCTATTTCTTCAGCTGATTTTTTAATATCTTTTGTTTTATACCCTGCTTTACTAACTAATAAAGTATTACTTTCTATTTTTTGAAATAACGTATTAGCACATTTTTGTTTTTTTTATTCCATCCCATTCAAATTGTGCTTCATAAGGTTTAGGAATCATTTCTTTAAGTTTCTTTGAAACACTATGGAAACAAAAATGCATACCATAAACGGATGTGTATAAAATTGTACTATTACCCTTATCTTTATCTATTTCAAACATCATTTCAAATCCATTTATTTTATTTTTGTTTTGTAAAAATCTCATTAATCGAATTAATCCATTACTCTTAAATGAATACTTATTTTTATTAATTAATATTGAATCTTCTTGTTTAACATATCTATTAATCAAGCTTAATGATGAACAATACAACAGCAAATCACCAATTTGAGTAGGCTTAATATGAGTAATATAATAATATGCTTTTAAAGCATTCTTGTGCTCTACATATTCTTCATTTTCTTGAGACGCTTTAGAATAATCGATTAATTCACTCACATATTTTTCAAATTTAGATACCATTAAATCACCTTCAATTAAATACATATTTTGTTATACAATACAACATAATAAAAATTTGATAATAGAAAACAAATTTGTTCAATGGCATATTTATAATTAAATACCACTTTTATATTTAAAATGGTAATTCTATAGCGTTATATATTTTTCTAAATGCTTTATTCTCATCTATATCTTTAATACCACATGATTTCAAATATTCATAAGTAGAATCAAGATATTGTGATACATTATAATTATCTTCAAAATCTCCTTCTTTTGGAATGTATATAATCATTCCTTTTCTTGCTCTTGTAAGTAATACACGATATGAATTTAATATGTGTTTTTTCTCAATTTCAGTGCTTTCCCTAAATCTCTTTGGAGTATACATTTTTTGTTCATGCCAATCACCGTCATGATAATACATATCCATATCCCAACCAAGTAAAGACCAATCAATTTCTAGGCCTTGAATATTAAATTCTGATGCTGCAAATACTAGCGAATTTGATGAATATCTTACATCATCATCTAACATCCAATTTGCAAAATGCCATGTGCCTATATCATCAAATGAATGACTATATTTTCCAAGTATTTTACTATTGCTGCTACAAAGCTTACCGCATCTTTCTTTTCTTAATGTATTTTCTAACACAAATTGTTCAGCATGCTTTAAGCTTCTTGTAATACATATAGGGTAATCATCAAATTTCTCTAATGCTTTTTTAGCATCTTCTGGTCTATTATTTAATAATGCTTCTGAAAATTCAGAAAGATTTTTAGCTCTTGGTGTTCTTATACATGTTTTTAGATATAAACCAGGACATTCTTTTACTCTATTACAGTTTTTAATTGAATCAATGTATAAATCTAATTTATCTGCACTTTGTTCAAATATTTCTTTAGATAATCTTATATCCCACTCAGTCTTTTTATTTAATAATGAATTAAACCAAACACCAAGTCCATTTTCTCCAGTATGTATATCTTGGCCTAATCCAACTAAAGCTACAATTACACCCCATTCTTTTTTATCGAACGTACTTAATAAAAGGTCAGCTTCAGAATTGCCATAATAAGATTCATCTGCTCCTTTTTTCTTTAGCCATTCTTCTAATTTTTCTTCATCCCATACTCTTTGTGCTTCATCAAATATTAATACATTTTCATCTATGACATGCTTTTTAGATGAAATAATATCTTGTTTAAATGCATGCAAATCTTGAATAAATGTTTTAACATCATTTACTGCCCTATTTTTGTTTGGGAATTTCTCTGGATTCGCCCTCATTGCATCTCTACCTAATTGTTCTGTTAAAACATTAATTAAAGGACCATTACCGCTAAAGAATACTGCTTCAGGCATATCTTCATTTTCTTTATTTCTTGTTTTACCGGCGATGTCTAAACCAACTAATGTTTTACCCGCACCTGGTACACCAGATATAAAGCATATTATTTTCTTTTTATTATCTCTTGCTTCTTTAATTATTTCTTCTACAGTTGATTCAGTTATTTTTAAATTTTCTTCTCCTGCATCAAATTTAAAAAATTCATTTACTTGATTATTCATATATATTGATCTAGCACTTTGAATAATAGTAGGATTAGGTTTAAACGGTGAATTAACCCACTCTTCAAATTCTTCTTCAGTATATATTATATCTGAACCATATTTACTTCTTATTAAATCAATATATTGTTCCATCTTATTAGTATTGGCTTTAAATAAAGAAAATAGTTTATCTATACCTAAATCAACTCCATTAGAACATGCGCTATCAGGAGCTTTAGTCGCGATTAAAATAGGAACTACATATTTATTTTTATTAACTTCATAAAAATTCTTTAGTGCATATCCATAGCCATCTGCTTGGTTGATATCATCATCGTTAAATGCTATTTCATTATTTTTAAATTCTAAAGAATATACTATATCATCCATTAAAAGAATAACATCGATACGCATATTTACTCTAGATAAAACATATTCAAAAATGATATATCCTTTTTTATCTTTTAAATATTTTTTTAATATTTTAATTTGATTAGACCATGCACCCATTTGTAGATGCAATTGATAAGGTTCAGTGTATTCATCGCTTTCAACTAAAAAATCTACAATATCAGTTGCATTTTGATTATTAACAAAATCTTCAATTGTAGATTCATAATATGTTCTTCCTGGAGTTTTTCTTAATCTAGGTTCCATAATAAACCTCCTAATTATCTTTCCTTAAAATTACATTTAACCATTTATTATCTCTATTTAGATTATCTTTAGTTATTTTAATATCTAATATTTTTAAATTAGTATCTTTTAAATAATTGCTAATACTATTTTCAGTTAAATACACATAATATCTATCATCTTTTATTCCTTCAAAATCACCATATTTAAAAGAACAATACATTATTCCATTTTGACTTAATATTTGATTACATATTTTAAATGTTTTATTTAATAAATCTTTTTCAATGTGAAGTAATGATGCAGATGCCCAAATGTAGTCATACATTTTTTCATCATTCATATCTAATATATTTTTACATGATACATTTAAATTAAGCTTTAATGCCTCATCAACAAATGTTTTTTCCATATCTATTCCATATACATCAAAACCTAAAGATTTGAAATATAACATATCTCTTCCACTACCAAAACCAATATCTAGTATTTTTCCTTTAGATTTTGCATATTTCAAAAAGAATTCATATGAATCTTTCATGTTAACATCTTTAGTTTTATTAATATATTCAATTGCATTATCCTTATAATAATTCATATTAAACTCTTTCCCATTTTACAAAACCATTGTAAAGTGCACTATCATATAATTTGATTAGCTTTTGGTTATAACAATCAAGAGATATATTCTTATTTCTATCTAATAATTTAGTTAAATAATCATATGATGGAATTTTATTATTTTTAGATTCATTACAATGCGAACAACTAAATACTAAATTCCATTCTTGATCATCTTTAACAAAACTCCAAGGAATAAAATGATCCATATGACAGCCTTTTAAGGATACGGGATTTCCACAATAGAAACATTCAAGATTATCACCTTTAGCAAATAAGCTTTGTTTAAATAATTCAAGAGATTCTCTCTTAGTTGAATCATCAAGCTTAATTGCTAAATTACCTTCTTCTTTATTTGCTATACTTAAATTATTTTCCATCCATAATATCCATGCATAATAATTAAGTTTTTCAAGTGATGATTTATATTTAGTTAAGAAATCATATGACTTTTCACTAAACCATATCTTCTTTTCTTTCTTATTAAAACCATAAATATTAGAATTCAAATCTGAATATAGAGCACCAACAACATTAATACCAATCACATTTTTTGTTTTATTTAAATATTCTGTTTGAACATTAATGTTTAAAGAATCAAAATCTATTTCATCTAATAACTGATTATTATCTATAATGTCATAAATTGCTTTTTCTATTAAACTAACTCTATTTCCATTTTGATATTGTGGAAGTTTGAATTTAGCAATTAAATTCCAATACATTTTAGAAAATGAATATGATAAATAATTAAAACTTAATTCTAAGTTTTCATTAACATTAAATAAATTATCTAAAATAGATTTAAAGAATGCATATTTGTATGTTGCAGTCTTCTTTGATAAAGAATTTAAGAAATGCATGCAATCAGACATATACATACTATCATCATTATGAACTTTTAAGATTACACCATTATTATCACTAAATCCCATAATCATTTAACCTTTCTAAATATTTATTGTTAATTTTGTTTTGAAAATCATTATCGTATATTTGTATTTATTTTAACATAAATTTATGTAACTTTCTATTTTTAATAGAATAATAATGTATTATTATCCATTTTGTATCAAATAAAGGGCAAGAAAAATATCTTGCCCAAATATAATACAATTATCTATTATTTTCAGAAATATATTGTTCCATTAAAATCAAAATAATATATCTTTATATTAAAGTTTGAATCAAATTCATAATTAACCAATATTTTTTTTAATAATTATATTGTTAAGAAACTTTAAAATGACCTTTCATTAACGAAATTTATACTTCATATAAATTAAATTATTTTTCTCTATCTCTCATTTTGATTACCTATTGCATTCTTTTCCATATTTTATAATCAAAGTATTCATTAGAAAGACCATCAATAAAACATTCATATAATGATTCCCCAACTACATATTCAGAATATAATGCTCTAAACCTTAATATATAATTCTTCCCACTCATCATATTACATACTTTCATTTCTTTTTCTTTTATTCTTTGATGAGCAATTTCATTAATTGTATTATAACCAGGATTAGCATTTTCCCATGATTTTATTCTATCAATTAAATTATCATGCCCTTCTTGTTTCTTTCGTTCATTTTCTTTTTCATTTTTCTCATGAACCTCTTTTGGAGATTTCAACAAAACCCATACTTTTTCATTAAAATCAATATTTATTTCTCCCAATAGATTTTTAGTTCCAGTTTCAAATTTTGAGGAATTATAGCTATAAGCAATCATATGTCCAAAGCCTAATAAATGTGTTATGCAATATTCCTTATTAGTCAATAAGTTCTTAACATACACTAGGCTATTATGCTTAATAGATAATAATTCCGGGATAGAATTGCATTGTATAGCTAACTTACTTATAGCAGCTCTTCTTGATTGTAATTCAGCTTCTTTTTGTCTCTTTTCAGCTTCTATTTTTACCTTTAATTCTTCTTTTCTTTTTATTCGTTCTTCATATTCCTTATCCTTAGATGAAGCAATAAAAGACCAAATTTTTTTATCTTGATCCTTGATTATATAGTTACGCCCTACTCCCCAATAGCCATTTGGCTTAGAATAATCAATTTTAGCATATTTTCCAGATATTTGGCCGTTAATAGTAGACATTTCACCATCTCTTCCAAATACAACCATTACATCTTTAGTGAATAAATTTTCAATATACATGCAAGAATAACTATCATTCCATAGTTGTTTTACTGTTTTACCACCCTCAATAGTTTCAGGGGCATCAGGTGTTTTAGGGGCTGGTAAAATAATTGAAGGATTATTTAATGCTGCATAAACAAATTGATCAATTGATATGCTTCCACCTCTATATACTTCAAAATATGTAAACTCTTCTTTAGCAAAGGTAACTCTAACAAGAGGAGTATCGTCCATTTCTTTTTCCGATAATTCAAAATAAATAGTAGCATCCTCATTAGTCACGTTCATTTGTCTAAAATTAGAATTAGGATTAGTCCATTTATATTTGTTATTGTTTAGTGAATAGATCTTATTACCAAATGAATCACTAACTCTATCAAATATCCATATCACCTTATATCCTAATGATTTAAAAAATGAATTTCTATCTCTAAACTCATCAATTGAAAGTTTGCTGTGTTGAAATTCAATTACAAGCTTATTATTTTCAATTAAAACATCAGCCCTATGTCTTCTGTTGTTATGTTGCTTTACAACTTCTTGATATTCTTTTGGAAACCTATTTTGCCATGAAGCATGCCATTCACACATTTCTTCATAATGCCAAGTATCATTACATACCATTCCTTTTTTATGAGCAAAATGATGAGCTTTTATCTCACCCATTCTTCTTACAAGCTCTAAATCACAAGTCGGACAATAATACTGAACATTAGCGCTTGAATCATCTATATGAACTTTATTATTGAAACTATCTTTTCCAAAAAACATTCAATTTACCTCGTAATCATCGTAACATACTATTTTTATTATGCACCTTTAATCTCAAATTTGTATTATACAAAAACTTGTCATTACAATCAGTGCTAATGAATATAAAGGGGAAAACAAATATGGTTCAAACTAAGCCACCTATCTTATAGGTCATATTCTTACAAATCAAATTCTCCGTATTCACAACCAACATTATATAATTCTAAATCTTCTATTAATGTTGCACTAGCTTTCTTACCTTTTTTAAATATCTTCATCTCACCTACACCGCTTCCACCATTCCATAAATGATTATGGCGTTTACTACCATCTGGTGCTTCATAATTAATCAATAACATATCAGATTGTTCGCATGAAATATGAGTTATAATCTTATATTTTCTATTTTCTTGAACAACATCCCAATATACTTTGTATTCATCAGTT
>Ga0247611_10009415_pt1 | contig 11753 bp, 9 predicted proteins | sample 177DNAGHGhighgp2_FD_192422 | JGI IMG/M metagenome (GOLD analysis project Ga0247611, IMG submission 192422) | Sheep rumen microbial communities from Palmerston North, Manawatu-Wanganui, New Zealand - 1770 DNA GHGhigh gp2 | ecosystem: Host-associated > Mammals > Digestive system > Stomach > Rumen ... | reverse complement strand
CGTCTTATCGATATCCTCCTGACCGAAGCCGAAGGTGATGAGCTTCTTATCAAAATCGCTCACACCGTTGTCAACCTTACGTCCGCTCTTCAGTTTCTCCAGCTGCACACGGTTCTCGTTCAGCCACTCACGATAAGGATGAGCCTTAGCCAACTGCTCCTTTATCTCACCATCATAGTATATCTTACCCTCCTGGGTATCAATCAGCAGGATCTTACCTGGCTGCAGACGGCCCTTCGATACAACGTCGCCTGGCTCAAAGTCCATAACGCCAACCTCACTGGCCACAACCATCATCCCACCTTTAGTGATGGTGTAACGGCTTGGGCGCAGACCATTACGATCCAGCATACCTCCTGCATAGCGACCATCGCTGAACAGCAGCGCTGCAGGTCCGTCCCATGGCTCCATCAAGATTGAGTGATACTCGTAGAAAGCCTTCAGATCTTCACTGATGGGGTTCTTGTCGTTAAAGCTCTCAGGCACAAGGATAGCCATGGCCTGTGGCAATGAGAGTCCGCTCAGCATCAGGAACTCAAACACGTTGTCCAAGCTGGCCGAATCACTCATTCCTTCCTGCACGATGGGACGCAGGTCCTTGATATCGCCAAGTGCTTCACTGTTCAGCACGCTCTCACGAGCCTTCATCCAACCACGGTTACCACGAATGGTGTTAATTTCACCGTTGTGGGCCAACAGACGGAATGGCTGAGCCAGCTTCCACTTTGGGAATGTGTTAGTAGAGAAGCGCGAGTGTACCAACGCCAGTCCACTTGTAAAGTAATCATTCGACAAATCAGGGAAGTAGCGACGCAGCTGTCCGCTAGTAAGCATTCCCTTATAGATAATATTCTTGTTCGACAGCGAGCAGATGTAGAAGTCCTCGTTGTCGATACGGTTTTCTATACGCTTGCGTACCTTATATAATATACGCTCAAACACAGGCACATCCTCATCGGCTATGCCTGTTACGAAAATCTGCTTGATGTCTGGCTCAACCTCGCGAGCAGCAGCACCAAGAACCTCAGGATTAGTAGGCACAGCCCTCAGGTGCATCAGCGTCAGACCCTCGCGCTCAATCTCCTCGATCATCACACTCAGAATCTCCTGCTGCGCCTGTGCGTCCTTTGGCAGGAATACCAGACCAGTGCCGTACTTACCCTTTTCAGGTACTGGGATACCCTGCAACAGAATAAACTCATGTGGAATCTGTACCATAATACCGGCACCATCACCAGTCTTATCGCGAGTCTCAGCTCCACGATGTTCCATGTTTTCCAGCACCTTCAGTGCATTGTCCACCAGATCGTGACTCTTTCCGCCGTGGATGTTCACTACCATTCCAACGCCGCAAGCATCATGCTCATAGTCGCTCTGATAGAGTCCTTTTTGGTTTGCTTGAGTTTGCTTTCTTTTTGTCATATTATCCTTCATTAATCTTACTATTTGTCAGATTTTGGGTGCAAAGATATGACATTTTGATAGTAAAATACACTTAATAGATAACGTTTTAATCTACTTTTTGTCATATACTTACAATTTGTAACACAATTATAGTTTTTTGCTTACAATCTGCAATCCATAATGGTTTAATTGCTACCAAATAATCATTCTGATTTAAAATCTATATTGAAACAAAGCCCGAATTCTTTCAAACATTATAAATAATGATTACCTTTGCAGTCCATAAAATGGATTGATTTTATGGAAAGAAAGTACATTTTCGTAACGGGCGGTGTTGTTTCCTCACTTGGTAAAGGAATCATCTCTGCCAGCATCGGTAAATTGCTGCAAGCACGCGGCTACAAAGTAACTATACAGAAATTTGACCCCTACATTAACATCGACCCAGGAACCCTGAACCCCTACGAGCATGGCGAGTGCTATGTAACAGAGGACGGTTTTGAGACAGACCTGGATTTGGGTCACTACGAGCGTTTTACAGGCATACACACAACACGAAACAACAGTATAACAACCGGTCGCATCTATAAGACGGTGATAGATCGCGAACGCCACGGCGACTACCTGGGTAAGACTATCCAGGTGGTGCCACACATCACCGACGAGATTAAGCGCCGCATGCTTCGTGAAGACGAGAAAGACGAGCAGTTGGACTTTGTAATCACAGAGGTAGGCGGAACCATTGGCGACATCGAGAGTGCTCCATTCATGGAGGCCATCCGACAGTTACGCTGGCAGTTAGGTAGAAACGCAGTATGCGTTCACCTAACCTATGTGCCCTATCTGAAGGCAGCTGATGAGCTTAAGACCAAACCCACACAGCACAGCGTAAAGGAACTGCAGGGAATGGGAATACAGCCAGACATACTTGTGCTGCGCACAGAGCGCCATCTGGACGACGGCATGAGAATGAAGGTGGCTTCGTTCTGTAACGTTGACCTGGAGTGCGTGGTGCAGAGTGAGGACATGCCAAGCATCTACGAAGTGCCAGTAAGCATGCAGCACCAAGGACTCGACGCAGCCATTATGCGTAAGATTGGTATCCCCGTGGGCGAGACACCTGCCATGAAGGGCTGGCACGACTTCCTGAACAAGCAGCGTAACGCTACACGCGAGATTCACATTGGACTGGTTGGCAAGTACGACTTGCAGGATGCTTACAAGAGCATACGCGAGAGCCTGAACCTAGCAGGTATCTACAACGACGTGAAAGCCAAGCTGCACTTTGTGAACAGCGAGGAGATCACTAAACAGAACGTGGCTGAGAAGCTGGGCGGACTACAGGGCATAGTGGTTTGTCCAGGCTTTGGTCAGCGTGGTATCGAGGGTAAGATTATTGCTGCCGAATATACACGCAACAACGACATCCCCACATTCGGTATCTGCTTAGGTATGCAGATGATGGTTATTGAGTTTGCACGCAACGTATTAGGATATAAGGACGCCAATAGCAGTGAGATGGACGATAAGACTCCACACAACGTTATAGACATGATGGAGGAGCAGAAGAGCATCACCGAGATGGGCGGAACCATGCGACTTGGTGCTTACGAGTGCGAGCTGCAGAAAGGCAGCAGAGTATATGAGGCTTACGGCGAAGAGATTCTCATCAAGGAGCGTCATCGCCATCGCTATGAGTTCAACAACAAGTACCAGGAGGAGTTCGAGAATAACGGCATGAAGTGTGTAGGTATCAACCCTGCAGCCAACCTGGTAGAGATAGTTGAGATCCCTGAGAAGAAATGGTATATCGGCACTCAGTTCCATCCTGAGTATTCGTCGACTGTGCTCAATCCACATCCACTTTTTATGAGCTTTGTGAAGGCTTGCGCTAAATAATAAACAATTGATAATTAATGGAACAACTGAAGCATGAATGCGGCGTGGCAATGATAAGATTGCTGAAGCCACTTGACTACTTCGAGAAGAAATACGGCACTTGGGCCTATGGTTTCAACAAGCTCTATCTGATGATGGAGAAACAGCACAACCGCGGACAGGAGGGTGCTGGACTTGCCACAGTGTGCATGAACAAGGAACCTGGAACTGAATATATGTTCCGCGAGAAGGCTGAAGGCAAGGATGCCATAACAGAGATTTTCTCTAGAGTAACACAGGAGATGGCAGGCGAACTCTACATGGGACACCTGCGCTACTCTACCACTGGCAAGAGCGGACTGACATTTGTCCACCCGTTCCTGCGCAGAAATAACTGGCGAGCAAAGAACCTGTGTCTGTGCGGAAACTTCAACATGACCAATATTAACGAAGTATTTGATTTCCTCACAGCGCAGGGTCAATCGCCTCGTATCTATGGCGACTCGTACATCACACTGGAACTGATGGGACACCGCTTGGACCGCGAGGTGGAGCGACTGTTTGTAGAAGCCAAGGAAAAAGGACTTAAAGGCACAGACATCACCAACTATATAGATAATAATGTAGAGATGGCCAACGTGCTTAAGACCACCATGATTCACTACGACGGCGGTTACGTAATGTGCGGACTGACCGGCTCTGGCGAGATGTTTGCTGTACGCGACCCTTGGGGAATACGTCCAGCCTTCTTCTATCGCGACGAAGAGCTGATAGCACTGGCCAGTGAGCGCCCTGTGCTGCAGACCACATTTGACGTTGACCGCGAAAAGGTGTTTGAACTGATGCCTGGTCAGGCCCTGATAGTACACAAGAACGGCGAGAGCCGATTGGAGCAGATTATGCCAGCCAAGGAGCTAAGTGCCTGCTCGTTCGAACGTATCTACTTTAGTCGTGGTTCTGACTGTGACATATACCAGGAGCGTAAGCGTTTGGGAGAACAGCTCACACCTGCCATCATGAAAGCCATCGATGGCGATGTAGATCATACAGTGTTCTCATATATCCCTAATACAGCCGAGGTAGCCTATTACGGAATGACAGACGGCGTGCGAAAATTGCATGGCGACGTGAGAACAGAAAAGGTAGTGTGGAAGGATATCAAACTGCGTACCTTTATCTCAACTAACACAGAGCGCAACGATCTAGCCGCTCATGTATATGACATAAGCTACGGATCGCTGACACCAAACGTAGACAACCTTGTGGTTATCGACGACTCCATTGTTAGAGGCACCACACTGAAAGAGAGTATCTTTAAGATTCTGGATCGTCTGCACCCCAAGAAGATTGTGATGGTATCAAGTTCGCCACAGATACGCTACCCTGACTACTATGGTATCGACATGGCCCGTCTGGAGGAGTTCTGCGCCTTCCGCGCTACGATGGCATTGATAGAAGAACGCGGCATGTGGCAATTGGTTAACGACACCTATATGGCTTGCAAGCGCGAGCTGCAAAAGCCAAAGGAGGAGATACATAACTGTGTACGTGCAGTATATGCCCCATTCACTGTTGAAGAGATTAATAATAAGATAGTAGAAATGTTACGTCCTGCTAACATGCAGGCACCAATAGAGCTCGTATTCCAGAGCATCGAAGGCCTCCACGAGGCCTGCCCCAACCATCCAGGTGACTGGTACTTTACTGGCCATTATCCAACTCCAGGCGGTAACCGCTTGGTGAATCAGGCCTTCATTAACTATGTTGACAATGTGGCAAAGAAGTAGCAAATGTGCTACTTCTTTAGCCAGTTTTCTATTCTTTGCAGTGCCTCGTCAGTCTGTTCGTGACTGCCAAAGGCTGTGAATCGCACATATCCTTCGCCCGAAGGACCGAATCCTACACCAGGCGTGCAGACTACATGTGCACCATAAAGCATCTCCTCGAAGAACTTCCATGAGCTTGATGTCTCAGGCGTCTTAGCCCAGATATATGGAGCGTTCTCGCCGCCATAGCACTCAAAGCCCAGGCCTCGCAGTGTGTTAAGCATCTTCTTGGCATTCTGCATGTAGTAGTCGATAGTTTCCTTGATCTGTTGCTTGCCCTCAGGCGTATAGATTGCCTCTGCTGCACGCTGTGATATGTAACTTGTGCCATTGAACTTGGTGCACTGGCGACGGTTCCACAACGGATTAAGAGGTATGCGCTCGCCCGTGAGAGTGGCGGCTGTAACCTCCTTTGGCACGATGGTATAACCACAACGTACACCTGTGAATCCAGCTGTCTTAGAATAAGAATGGAACTCAATGGCACATTTGCGGGCACCACGAATCTCATATATGCTATGTGGAATCTTATCGTCCTGAATATATGCCTGATAAGCTGCATCGTAGAAGATAAGAGTATCGTTCTTCAGTGCGTAGTTAACCCATTTGCGCAACTCCTCTTTCGAGATGACAGTTCCTGTTGGGTTGTTAGGGTAGCACAGATAGATAACGTCAACTCTACGATCTGGCAACTGAGGCACAAAACCGTTCTCGGCATTACATGGCATATAAACGACATTAGACCAACGGCCATTCTCCTGAACACCTGCACGACCAATCATAACGTTAGAGTCGATGTAAACTGGATAGATAGGATCGGTAACACCTATTGAGTTATCCCAACGTACCAACTCCTGTATATTACCAGTATCACTTTTTGCACCATCGTTGATAAACACCTCATCGCGATCCAGATGGATACCGCGAGGCAGGAAATCATTTTTCAAGATAGCATCACGCAGAAAATCGTAGCCTTGCTCTGGACCATATCCCCTAAAGCCCTGACGTGTAGCCATCTCGTCGGCAGCCTTATGAATGGCTTCGACAACGGCTGGAGCCAAAGGCTGTGTGACATCTCCGATGCCCAGCGAAATAACATCAACTTTAGGGTGGGTGGCTTTAAAGGCGTTTACCTTTTTGGCAATGTCAGCGAACAGGTAGTTGTTCGGCAGTTTCAAGAAGTGGTCGTTTACTAATGCCATAATGTAATGATCAATGTTTGCGTTTATAATTTTTTTTCGGATGCAAAGGTAGCACATTTTGGATAAATATTAAAGAAATACTTAGCATAATCACCTTCCCTTTGGCAAAAAGTAACAATTTATAAGTATTTTAAGTGTTTTACTTACAATCTGAAAGGAAATCACAAGCAGAGATAACAAAAGGATAACTTGATAAAATAAAAAATAACAAAATGTGCGCGATAGTACTTGTTTTGCTATCAAAATGCATTAACTTTGCACCCAAGAAATGACAAAGTGTCATAAAATTCGTGATTTATATATTAATTAGGTAAAAGTTTGAAAGGTATGAAAAAGATTGAAGCGATTATCCGTAAGACTAAGTTCGAGGAGGTGAAAGCTGCATTGCTATCATCCGACATCGACTGGTTTGAGTACCACGACGTTCACGGAATCGGCCAGAGCCGTCAGGAGCGAATCTATCGTGGTGTACAGTACAGTACCGACGTGATCGAGCGTGTCGCAATCACCATCGTGTGCCGCGACATGTTCCTCGATCCAACTGTAAAAGTGATTCTACAAGTAGCCCACACTGGCGAAATTGGTGATGGTCGTATCTTCGTTAGCGATGTAATCGACACATGGTCAATACGTACAGGTGAGAATGGTGACACTGTTTTGAGAGACAAGAAGTAAGGATAAATTAAAGGTAAAAAGATTATGAACGAAATAGGAATTTCACTCGATACCGTATGGATGCTATTGGCAGCTATGTTGGTTTTCTGGATGCAGCCTGGTTTTGCCCTCTGTGAGGCTGGTTTTACTCGTAGTAAGAACACGGCTAACATCCTGATGAAGAACTTTGTCGACTTTATGTTCGGTTCACTGTTGTTCTTCTTCCTGGGCTTCGGCTTTATGTTTGGCGGTGACGTGCTTGGTGGTTTCATCGGTATGCCTAACTGGGGCGACCTGAGTTTCTACGAGAGCGATCTGCCAGTTGAAGGTTTCTTGATTTTCGAGACCGTATTCTGTGCTACTTCTGCTACTATCGTTAGTGGTGCTATGGCTGAGCGCACAAAGTTCTCTATGTATCTGGTTTACAGTGCTGTTATCTCGCTGATTATCTACCCTGTTGAGGGTCACTGGACCTGGGGTGGCGGTTGGCTCTGCAACGATACTGCTGATGGATTTATGATGAGCACCTTCGGTGATGTATTCCATGATTTTGCTGGCTCAGCTATCGTACACAGCGTAGGTGGTGTGCTGGCTCTGGTTGGTGCAATCGCACTTGGTCCCCGTGTAGGTAAATATGGTGAGGACGGTAAGAGTCGCGCTATTCCTGGTCACAACCTGGCTATGGCTTCTCTGGGCGTATTTATCCTCTGGCTGGGATGGTTCGGATTCAACCCTGGTTCTCAGTTGGCTGCTAGCGGCGAGGTTAACCGTATCGCTATCTCACACGTATTCCTGACCACTAACCTGGCTGCTGTTGCTGGCGGAACTGCTACTATGTTCCTTACCTATATTAAATATGGCAAGCCATCGCTCTCACTTACTCTGAACGGTGTTCTGGCTGGTCTTGTAGGTATCACAGCTGGTTGCGACCTTGTATCACCACTCGGTGCTGTTATCATTGGTTTTGTATGTGGTATCGTACTGGTTTACGCCATCGAGTTTATCGATCACAAGCTGCACATCGACGACCCTGTAGGTGCTTCTTCCGTACATGGTGTATGTGGTATTCTTGGTACACTGATGACAGGTCTGCTTTCTACATCAAATGGTGCATTCTATGGTCACGGTTGGGGATTCTTCGGTGCTGAGTGCTTTGGAGTACTGGTCATCGACCTCTGGGCAGCTGCATGTGGTGTAGTTCTGTTCTTTGGAATCAAGAAGCTTCATGGCTTGCGTGTTGACAAGCGAATTGAGGAAGAAGGTCTTGACGTATACGAGCACGGAGAGATGTGCTATAACTAATAAAGAAATAAGAGTTGAGAATTTAAAGAGAGAGAATTATGAAAAAGATTGTTTTAATGGCGATGTTGTTCGCTACAGGAATTGGTGCTACGGCACAAGACGAAGTTGAAACCACAGTAGCAACTGATGTTGTAAGCCAGTATGTATGGCGTGGTTTAGAGTGCGGAAGCGTATCAGTACAGCCAACACTAGGCATAGGATATAAAGGTCTGTCACTCTCTGCATGGGGAAGCATTGGTCTTTCTGATCCTACCGACACTAAGGAGTTCGACCTCACCCTCGCCTACTCTACAGGCGGATTCAATATCGGAATCACCGACTATTGGTTCAATACTCCTGAAGAGCGCTACTTCCTCTACGATGCCAATAAGACAAGTCACATCTTCGAGGCAAACATTGGCTATGACTTCGGAGCTGCCAGCATTCAGTGGTTCACAAACTTTGCTGGTAACGACGGTCTGAACAAGGACGGCAAACGTGCCTACAGTTCATACTTTGAAATTAGTGCGCCTTTCAAACTTGCATCAGTTGACTGGAGTGCAACTGTAGGTGCCGTTCCTTATGCAACCGACTTCTATGGTGTAGATGGTTTCGCTGTAACTAACCTGGCTCTTAAGGCGACAAAGGACATCAAGGTTACTGATTCGTTCAGCATCCCAGTGTTCGCACAGGTTGCAGGCAACCCAAATACACAGAAAGCTTATTTGGTCTTTGGATTCACGCTTCAGCCGTGAGTCCAAGGACTCCTTTTCAAAAACAGCAAACATTCAAACAATAACAAAAAAGATAAAAAACTATGTGTGGAATAGTAGGAATATTCAACGTAAAGGAGCAGTCGCAGGCACTGCGACAAAAGGCATTGAAGATGAGTCAGAAAATCCGCCATCGCGGACCTGACTGGAGTGGTATCTACTGTGGCGGATCAGCCATTCTGGCCCACGAGCGATTGAGTATCGTGGATCCAGAATCGGGTGGTCAGCCTTTGTTCTCACCTGACCGTAAGCAGATTCTAGCAGTAAACGGTGAGATTTACAACCATCAGGAGATTCGTCGCCGCTATGCTGGTCAGTATGAGTTCCAGACAGGAAGCGACTGTGAGGTCATTCTGGCACTCTATCGTGAAAAAGGCATCAACTTCCTCGAAGACCTGAGTGGAATCTTTGCTTTTGCACTTTACGACGAGGAGAAGAATGAGTTTCTCATTGCTCGCGACCCCATTGGAGTTATCCCACTTTATATTGGTTACGATGCCGATGGCACCGTTTATGTAGCATCAGAACTAAAAGCCTTAGAAGGTCAGTGCGAGCGCTACGAGCCATTCCTCCCAGGACATTACTACGATAGTGGCGACCCAGGCATGAAGCGCTACTACAAGCGCGACTGGTTTGAGTACGATGCCGTTAAGGACAATCAGGCCAGTAGCAAAGCTATCCACGATGCACTTACTGATGCCGTTAAGCGTCAGCTTATGAGTGATGTACCTTACGGAGTATTGCTGTCAGGAGGACTTGATTCATCAGTCATCTCTGCCATTGCCGAGAAATTCAGTGAGCACCGTATCGAAGACAATTCACAGACTCGCGCCTACTGGCCACGTCTGCACTCGTTTGCTGTTGGACTTAAAGGGGCACCCGATCTTGCAAAAGCTAAAATGGTGGCCGACCATATAGGTACCGTTCACCACGAAATCAACTACACTATACAGGAGGGCCTTGATGCCATCCGTGATGTTATCTACTTTATCGAGACTTACGATGTTACCACCGTTCGAGCCTCAACACCTATGTATCTGTTGGCTCGCGTAATCAAGTCGATGGGTATCAAGATGGTACTCTCAGGCGAGGGAGCCGACGAGATTTTCGGAGGTTATCTCTACTTCCACAAAGCTCCATCGGCCAAAGATTTCCACGATGAAACAGTTCGCAAGCTCTCTAAACTTCACCTCTACGATTGTCTGCGCGCCAACAAGAGTTTGAGCGCTTGGGGTGTTGAGGGACGAGTACCATTCCTCGACAAGGAGTTCCTTGATGTAGCTATGCGCACCAACCCAGAGGCCAAGATGTGCCCAGGCACCACTATGGAGAAGAAAATTGTGCGCGAGGCATTTGCCGATATGCTGCCAGCAGAGGTAGCTTGGCGCCAGAAGGAACAGTTCAGTGATGGTGTTGGTTATTCTTGGATTGACACATTGAAGCAGATAACCTCAGAGGCTGTAAGCGATGAGCAGATGGCACACGCTGCAGAGCGATTCCCCATCAACCCTCCAAAGAACAAAGAAGAATATTACTACCGCTCTATATTTGCCGAACACTTCCCCAGCGACTCTGCTGCCAAGAGTGTTCCAAGCGAGGCCAGCGTAGCCTGCTCTACAGCCATCGCTCTTGAGTGGGATGCTGCCTTCAAAGGCATGAATGATCCAAGCGGTAGAGCCGTAAAGGGCGTTCATGAACAAGCATATTAATCACTTTCCAAGTTTTAATCTTTTACTACAGCACCCTTCCTATTTGGGAGGGTGTTGTTATTTTATTATACATATATTTCTCCGTTTTTGTGTAAAATTAGCCCCTTGTGTAATAATATGTAATGGATTTCTTGCAAAAAAGCAGGAAATCTCTTACTTTTGCACCGTCCGGACAGACAAACTGATTGTTGAACCATTTAAAATTAGAAAAGAATGAAGAAGTTTATTATCATGGCACTTATGGCTTTGTTTGGCCTCACTACAGTGAGCGCTCAGAAGACCGTAGTAGCTAAGAAGAATCAGCAGGTGTTCGACGTAGTAGAGAAGATGCCTGAATATCCTGGCGGCTCTGCAGCCCTGTTCGAGTATCTTAATGGTAACATCAAGTATCCTGCCGATGCAGAGAAGAAAAAGATAGAAGGTAGAGTTCTTGTTACATTCGTTGTAAACACCGATGGCAGTATTACTGATATTGAGGTAGTAAGAAAGGCTTTCCCATCGCTTGATGCCGAGGCCGTTAGAGTCATTTCTGGCATGCCCAAATGGATTCCTGGCGAGCAGAAGGGTCAGAAAGTACGCGTAAAATATACCGTACCTCTTAATTTCCGCCTGAAATGATAACCATCGTTTTTCTCATATTCTCTCTCGTTATTGTGGGCTGCTCGCATCAAGAGCAGCCCCACAACAGCGTGATTACCCAAGCTGAGCAGATAGTTGTTGAGCATCCTGATTCGGTAGTAACAATGCTTGAGCCGTATTGGGCCGATACTACGCTCTCCAACCCCGATCGCGCCCTCTTCGGACTGCTTTATACCGAGGCTTTGCATCGCAGCGGATTGGCAACAGAAACGATGTCGCTTATTCAGTTCAGCAGAGATTATTATGAGAGTCATAACGATAAACCGCGATTGGCAAGGGCCTTGCTGCACCACGCCATCGTACTCTACCATAAGCAGCAAACCCACGAGGCCGTGCTCACCATGAAACGTGCCGAGCAGATAGCCTTGAAAGTAAACGATCCCGTTT
>Ga0247611_10009413_pt1 | contig 11753 bp, 24 predicted proteins | sample 177DNAGHGhighgp2_FD_192422 | JGI IMG/M metagenome (GOLD analysis project Ga0247611, IMG submission 192422) | Sheep rumen microbial communities from Palmerston North, Manawatu-Wanganui, New Zealand - 1770 DNA GHGhigh gp2 | ecosystem: Host-associated > Mammals > Digestive system > Stomach > Rumen... | reverse complement strand
CTTCCCATTTCTGTGCTAATTTATTCAAAATTTCGCTTTTCATTTGTTTTAAATACATTTTGGCTTCCCTTTTACCAATCTCGTATTCCTTAGAAATAGCGAAAACAAGCAAATCTTCGTTCTTTTCAGCCTTTTCTTTCTTGTATGCCTTGTAATCAAAATAGTTTCTTCTATTACCACAAACAAGTTCACACATCAAAGCATAATGTTGTTCAGGGGTTAATTTCAAGGTATCAATTTGGGCAATAGCAGGTGCATATATTTCCTTTGAACTAACAAAGCGGTTAATCATAAATGGGTTATATGCCTTTTGTTGGTCTTCGGTCAATTCGTTCCAAGGTGTCTTTGTAGTTTCAATTATAGACAACATATCAAACAATGTTGGTTTTTTTGGTTCTTTATCATCTTCTACAGAGAAAGTCATTTTCAATAAGCTCCTTTTTATTGGAAATATAGTAATTTTTAAAGGCTAGTATAACTTTTGGAATTAATTTTTGAATCAAACTTCGGTGCATTACATAATAGAAACTTACACCTTCGCTTTCTACCAAAAACTTTTCTTGTTCATTTATTGTTGGTTTTATGAACTTCTTATAACTTCCATTTTTATACAAGGTTTCAAAATTTATAGTTCCATCAGAAAATTGAATTACGAAAATTGGTGAATTGTCATACGAACCCACCAATTGTACGGGAATAGTATCTTGATATAGTATTGAATAATTTAGTTCCTTAAAACTTTCCTTAACATCATTGATTATTTGCTTGCTTGTCATCATAGGGGTAAAACTTTGTTAGGTTTGAAATCGGCCACTGCCCTTTAACCTTGTTATTCCACTTGTTAAAGAACACCAATCGTAAATCATTAAAGTTTTTGGACGGGATTCCACTACTTTGATGCTTTACTACTATATCTATGGTAGAAACTTTCAAACCTTTTTCTAAAACTTGTAAACAAATATCACAATCGTAAAAATGATATTCTTTCAAGTTTTCATCAAATCTTACACCTTCTTCAAACAACCATTTAGGGAAAAACATACAACAACCATCAACGGTTGCCAAATAATCGTGAACACCTGGATGGTCGGCCATTGGGTACTCAATGTTTTCATACATTAATTGACCTTCGGCGTTTTTCATTTGGTTTCCTTGTGCATCCAATTTTGGCTTTACACCACCTTGAATGATATATCCACTACCATTGACTTCACGATTTGGTGACCACCAAGTACAGCTATTTTCCAATTGGATAGTTCCAATTACACCTGCACAACCTACAGTATGGTCAGCAAACATATTCTTTAATTTGTATTCACAAACATCTAATGTTGTTCTAATTTCGCAATCATCGTGACGGAAACAAACAAATTCATCATCATTCTTCAAAATGATATTTTCTATGGCATAGTTGTACTTCTTTGTCATAGAATCCAAAACAATAGTTTTCTTCTTTTGTTTTATTTCATTTGGAATGTAAAAAATCTTGTCTGTATCTACTTGATTTGCGTTTCTTTCTTTAATTGCTATTATCTGAATCATCTAAATCTCGCTCAATAAATGTAATTTCTTGGTTATGTAATGTATAAGCCAATATTATATCATTTGTAAAGTTAGAATACGGGCCGCCTTTCCACAATACCAATTTGGCAAAATGGTAACAACCCTCCAACATTCTTTCCCTTTCGTTATTTGGCACTGTAGGGCATACAGAATCAATATCTATTGGAAACTCATTGTAGGTATATCCTCGGTCAATAATGGCTTGACGGGCACTTCCAGTGATTTTCTCGGGTATAGCATAATAAGTCAAAAGACAACGATTCTTTTGTTTTTCTATAATGGTCTGAGTTTCTTGTGTAGTCAATGGCTTTATTGGGAATCTTTCAAGGAATTTGTGTATTTGTACCCAATCCTTTTCATACTTGATTCCAGTATCTACAAACTTAATTTCGTTTTCCCAATAACCTACTGTAATAGGAAAACCATTTCTGCCAATGATTTTAGCAAGAATGTTTCTTTCTTCTTCGGTGGTTGTTTCCACGATATACAAGAAGCAAGAATTTTCCCAAGCAATTTCTCTTTTATAATCTTCACAGGCTTGGCACCCGTCCTTAGTGAAAATATAGACGCCGTGCTTCAAGCCCATTAGAAAATTTTCAAATGATAATTTTTGACTATCAAACATATTAAATACAAGCAAATAATTCAATTATACAAGCTGCAATTTGTAATGTTGGGTCAGTACTAAATCCACATCTATATTCGTATTCAGCCAATGTAGTAATAGCATTTGCCTTCTTTGTACATTTTGGAACAAATGTTTCAAACAAAGTATGGAATACATCGGTATAAGACATACCTTGTTGTTCAATGAAAGAACGAATATCTGAAAGTTTGTGCTTTTCCATTACCATTGTAGCCAAACTATCACCTACATCTTTGTGTGTAAGAATACCTGCATCAATCTTACCGTGTGTTTCGGCATATTGTTGTAAGGTAGCAATTATCTGACGAACTGATGGGAAAAAGGCGGTCACTACTTGTGGTAATATTTCCTTATCATATTCAATCTTTTCAAACTTCAATATGCCTTCAATTCGTGTGGTAATCTTTGGTACAAGTTCATCCTTGAACTTTGCCATATTAAAATCAAATTCCATAGTTCTACCTTGACGGAGTGCAGGAATAATTTTAGCAATATAGTTACAAGTCAAAATGAATCTACAGTTGGACTGAAATTCTTCCATAAAGGCTCTTAATGCCTTTTGGAATTGTGGAGTCAAACCGTCCGCTTCATCAAGAATTACAATCTTCTTACTGCCCGTAAAGGACATAGTTTGTGCGAACTCGGAAATTTGGTTACGAATAACATCAATGGAGTTTTCGGAAGAAGCATTGATGTAAATGTATTCGGCATCCAAATCGTGAACAATAGCCTTAGCAATACTTGTCTTACCTGTTCCGTGGTGTAGGACTTGACAAAAGCAAATTGGTAATTTCCGATGACTTCATTACTTTGTTAAAAAATGATTTAAATTCTTTGGGCATAATCATATCTTTGACAGATATTGGACGATACTTCTCTACCCATAGACTAGAATCAATTTGTGCCATTTAAATATCCTCTTTTAAAGTTTTTATACAATATAACAATTATTTTTGATTGTTTCAGAATTGTAAATTTTTAGTTTACTTGCTTGCTTTTAAAAATGCTGCAGCTTGCTTGTTAGACATTTTCTTCAAAGCTGCCCTTCTTTGAGCACGGTTTTGTGGTAAAATATCGTTAGCTGGCTTTTGTGATTCGTATTTAGGGAATATACAATTACAAGGTACTGGTTCACCGGTTCCAGCCCTTAGTCCAAGATAACCCCTGCCATGACAATGTTTACAACTAGGCTTTGGGTCATTCAAGATTAATCCAATACCTTCAGCGGCTGCCTTAATGATTTCCAATGGGTCTTTAAGATTTTCTTCAACTACTTTAGCTTCTTCTGTCTTTACAAAATTGCTTGCTTCACTCATTATTATTTCCTCTTATAATTTTTTCCTGGGTTTAAACTATAATTATTTGAAACTGTTCCACTATTGCTTGACTTTTTATTATCCTTGTACAAATATCTAAGGGCAAATGATATACCGTTGTGGTTCGGTAGTTGGTACAACACTTACTGTTTGACTAGCTAAAAGTTTTGGAAATACCCTTCTAACATGGGGCATTGCAATAGAACTATATGGGTTATCTTCCTTATAGAATTTCTCGTCTTCATTAAACTTAATCATTTCCTAAAATCCTTGTCAATATCGGTTATTCGCTTTCGCACAATCATATTCTTTAGTAAGATTATGCACTCATCTATGTATGACAAAACTTCTTGCTCGGTAAATTTACCATTTCTTCTATAAGCACACATTCTATTGGCAAATCCCGATATTTCAATTTCATCGGAAACATAACGAAACTCTACGGAAATATCATAATCCTTTGCTATATCGTACCAAAACATTAAAGTTCTAGGAGTTGCCTGTGATTTAAAACCACGGTCATATAAAGCAAGTTCTATGGAATTATAATTTATCATACCCATAAAATATAAAAAAGTTGGTTCTTTTACAAACCAACTTTATAATTTAAGTATAGGAGTTAAACTTTTACTGTAGCAATTCGCCTGCACTAATCTTATCCATAATATCTTCTATTGACATTGTGGAATCTACAAGTTCAAATACCCTGTTATCAGACATTAATTTATCATAAGCTACTTCAATATCCAAACCTTCTACACCTGCATAAGTTTGGGCTAATTCCAAGAATTTCTTGCCAAACATTTCTTTGCTTAATTTTCTCTTTTTTTCTTCGGAAGCCCTTTTTCTTTTTTCAGCCATTTGTCTATATCTATTTCTGTAGAAATTGTAATCTTCATTAAGATATTGGTTGTTAATTATCTTAGCAACTACTTTTGCTGTATTTTCATTTCTCAATAATTTGATAATTTGTTTACGATTATCTTTTACCAAAGCACGGCTAACATAAATTCCATAACCCAATTTCTTTAATTCTTTTTCTACATCATCAAGTGTATCTACATTTTCAGGATTTATTACTTTCTTACCAGCAGCTTCACATATCTCTTTGGCTTCTTTTACTAGTTCTTCTTCATTATCTTTATCACTATATTTCTGATTAACCAAATCGTCTTCAATCAATTTTGCAATCCAATATGGTTTAGCATCATCCTTCAATTCTTGATTAATAAAGTTAGTATATTTCTTAATTATTTTGATTGCGGCATCAGAGTTATAACCAAGGTCAATCAATTCCAACATTACATTCAGAGCATCAGCATCAATTAACTTACCTTCATTTATTTTCTTAATTGGTTTTATTTTGTTCACAATTTCACTTTCGTCTAACAAATTAGAAATTTCATCCAAATATGGTTTCAATAACTTCTTGTCAGAACGAGCAGCCGTTTCATAGAATTTCTTGAACTTAAATCTATAATCATTCAATTGCTTTACATAATTCAAAGGTCTTTCTTTACTATATTTGAAATTGTTGTAATCGTTAAGTGTATGGTTGAAAATATCTTGAACATTATCATCAAAGGATTCTATTCTTAATTCTTCTGTTGTGCCATTCTTGGCTTCTTTAATCATAATTTGACCATATTTAGCAAATGCCTTTTGTATCTTCATTACAGCCCTATCTAGGACTTCTTTTTCACCAGTGATATAAAGGGTATCATCTTCGCATTTTACCACCAAATCAGGGAATGCACCGCCATCTATCAAGCCTTGTAAGGTATCACAAGCATCTTTTGCTACGGTATGGTTATCATCTTCTATCCATTTCAATTCAATTGTCTTCATTTTGAATACCTCAAAAATTTTATACTATTATATTTATAAAAAAGTGGCTATCCACATAAAGTGAATAGCCACCAGGAGGTAACAACAAATATTTTTAAATCTTTTCCAAAAATTCCTTAAAATGTTCCAAATCTACTTCTCTAAAGTCAATCTGTAAGTCATTTCGTACAAAAATCTTGTCATTTGATGTAACTGGAATTTGATTACCACTTTCCATATTCAACAAAACTCTACCATTTTCGGGTGTATAGACATTTTCAATCTTGTGAATATCTACCAAGTAATCACCCTTTGGCAAACCGCCAAAAACAACCTTAATACCAAATCTCATTAGTTAGAACCACCATTAGAAATCTTAACCCCTGCCTTTTTAGCAAGATAAAGTCGGGCAGGTACTACCTTTTTGGCATTGCACTTGTCGCAGCAACGATACTTTTCACCCTTTTCATTATCTTCCTGGGTAGAACAACCAGTAACCATTTCCCACCAACCCCAAGTAGAGTTGCCATATCCTTCATATTTGCCACCACAAAGTGCACAAGTATTAAGTTCTTTTTCCATAGTTATCTCCTATTGTTTGACCCTAATGTAGTAATCAATCTTTTGTTTGTCAAGGCTTTTATTGTAAATTTTAGTTTTCAAAGTCCTTGTTCAAATCTTTAATTTTATCTTCAATTTTTGTCCTTTTGATTAATTCAATTACACTCTTAGCTTGTCTGACAGTAGTAGCTAATCTTTGTCTAATAGCCGCACTAGCCCAAATATTATAATCTTCACCACCACCTTCCATTAATTCAGCCTTATAATCATCACGAATCAAAACTCTATTAATACAATTAACCGAAATCTTATTTCTACCTGCACCAAAATTATTAACCAACCAAATATCATAAAAATTTGGATAATACAAGAAAGCAGAATCGGGGCTTAATTGAACATATTCAAGCCCAAATTCCTTAGCCAATTCTTTTAAAAAATCATTACTATTTGTCATTGTCTTACTGGTGGTAACTTTTCACAATTATATCTAATCAATCCATAAGGGTAATAATCATTCACATGTTCGGTCTTACATACAAACAATGCTTCCTTACGATAAGTAATGACAAAGACATTTAGTGTCTTGTCAATTTCACCATATTCATCCATACCACTTTCTTCAGTTTCATTTTCAATAATGCGAACATTCAAGTGAAGATGTTCAAGATTTGTACACAAACTTCTGTCAGATGTGGGCATTTTGATTATATCGGCATGGCTTCTATAACCATCATAGGAATTATGAAAGCAAAGGTAATTGTGGATAGCATCCTTTTCATCAACAAATGAAACTAGGTATAGACTTTCTGCCCATTCATCTGTAAATAATTCATTACCATCATAAGCCATATTTCTAACGGAAGGGTACTTACCTTCACCATTGAAATCTTTTTCAATGTTGTTCAATTCATTCCAGACATGTACAAACTTATTTGCTGCTGAACAATCCAATGGCTGAATACCACATAATCTTGCCTTATAATTCATTTCTTAAAATCCTTTTCTAACATTACCTTTTTGTAGTTCATTTGTGTATATTTCAACAAATTAACCTTCAGTGGAACATCCAAGTTATAGTGTCTTACTGCATTTTCCATTCCTACGTGACATATATTTCCAACCAACCAATACATACCGAACAATGAACAATTACTAAGTTCATATTTGATATTATTTGTAAAACAATCCTTTTCCATTATAATATCAAACATAGGTTTATTCTTTTCCCAATATGTAAAAAATTCTATACCATCAGCATCATCACAATTTTCATCTACAATTTCTTCCATTCGCTTGATAGATGTAATCTTTTCAGCCTTACTTAAAGAAGCAGGCAAGCTATACTTCAACTTACCTGTTGAAACCAAAAATTCTACATCTTTCTGTTCAATAGATTCAATCATTTGTGAAAATCCTCTTCAAGTTCAAGAACTCGCTTCTTAACCAAGAATTTCTTAATTTCCAACTTGACCTTGTTAAATTGCTCCTCAAAGTTCTTTAGCATCGGCTTGATGTTTGTTTCAATATCCTTTACATCTAAAATGATTGGCACTACATAGGCAACAATCTTTGTGTCTGTATTATAAAGATGTTGAACCATCGGAAACCAAATTTTACCATTACGATAGGCAATTCTAAGATAAATTAACCGAATACCATTGGCATAGGGCTGTTGAATAAAAAATTCATCAGTAAAAATACGATTTTCATTAAGTTCAAGAAAATCTTCTGCCTTTGAAAGAACCTTTTCACCAAAGCAATAAGAACCATCATTCAAGAGGTTTCTCAAACCGCCATTTGGATTCGGAAACAAAAACTTTTCATCTACAATAAAGCCTACTTTCTTGGCTTCATTAATGAGCAACTTGATATTTTGGTTAAAACTTAGCATTTTGGAAATCCTCCATAAGTTCATTAATTTTAGCCCTAGATTTCATTTCCTTGCTAATCTTCAAATATTTATCCATAAGGTCAAGCAAGATGTTCATATCACTCTTGGTGTAGTTCTTATATCCCTTGATTGGCTTTGTGTAACCATGAATATAATTAAACATCGGATTGATAACCTTTTGGTAAGTTTCAGAATATATACCAAATTTATTCATCCAATCAGAATATTCTGGCTTTATAAAGAAATGATTATCCCGTTCATACTTACGATGATAACAAATTTCGTGATTCTCAAGAACTTTCAAAAAGCTCTTGTGCCATTTGTGATTATTACTTACAGGGAATACGGGTAGTTGTTCTTCCATATATGTTACCTCTTAATTACAAGTTTAAATATAGAAATAAAAAGGCTGATTGTCAATAACAATCAACCTATACTTTTGTAAAATTTTGTTTACTTAAAATCTTCGTTTATTTCATCAATTTTATTTTTTATTCTCATTTCCTTTCCTAACTTAGAAGCTTCATACAGCATTGGAATGTATTTTTTAAGTTCTCTTACTATTGATTTTTTAGTAGGGTTATATTCATCAATTCTTTTAGTGCGTATAAAACTAACCACATTAGAATTATTTGCTGGTTTCATTTTGTAATATGAAATTCTTTCTATTTCATTATGTTTAATATCATTGAGTAAGAATAAACAAAAACCTATATCACCAAAAGCATAATACACACTAGAATAATCCGTGTTGTAATCATACACGGTAAAGCCTTTTGATAATAATAAATTGTGGGCATCTTCAAGTGTTATCTTCAAAGTCTTTCTCCAAGTCTTTAATTCTGTTTTTAATTTCTATTACTTTTCTTTGCCTATTGGTAACAATCTTTCGTAATTCTACATCTAGCTTGTTTCCCTTATCATCCCAGCAATCCAACCACATTTCATCATCGGGTAACTTAAAGACAAATTCAGCTACTGCATAAATGTCCTTGAATCCAGCATATATCTTGCTATAAATCCTACCTTCGGTGTATCTTAAATATAACATTAGAAATCCTTTTCTATATCTTGTTTCTTAATTTTTACAAGTAGTTCCTTGTAATGTTTGACTACATTTGTAGCACTTTTATCATCAGTGGCTACACAAATCTTATCATCCCATTCAAACTTGATAACCTTTGTATAAACTAATGAAATATCATCTCTTTTTATTCCATTTATGATAAAGTATCTTTGCTTTTCATTGTATTCCAATGATTTTACTTCCCTGTATACACTTGTCATTCCATTACTTTCTAAAATTAAATATGTACTCACCCTACCCTCAAATGGAATATGGTATTTCTTACAAAATCTTTTTTCAATATTACAACCTTGTTCTTGATTGAATCGTACATCCAAACTTCTTACAAACTTAATATATTCTTCATCAGTTTCCAACTTATTAAGTTGTTCCCTTAATGAAGCAAATGTGGCTGTCTTTTCATCACCACCCGGTAAAAAGTTTTCATAGAAAACCAATCTGCCATGTATGAATTGTTTCTTATTCAAAGTCTTTCTCCAAGTTTGTCTTCTTTATATGAATTTCTATTTGCTTTCCTGTTACACTTCTTATTGGTGTCAATAATGAATCAACCCAACCAAAGAAATCATCCCAAATATTTTCATTTGCTTCTTCAGACAAACAAATAATTGGGTCATTGTCCCTTGTTATACAAAACCAATGTAAGGGTGTGTATGAACTTTTATTGTTACTTCTAAAGTCCATACCATCAAACTGTACAATCCATTCTTCTTTCTTGTCAGTCACGAACTTCATCTTTACACAATTATCATTATGACTAACAAATGTTTCCAGTTTAATTTCATTACCTTCCAAGGCTTTATAAACTACATCTTTGCAAAACTTGTATGAAATGTAAATCATTTGACAAAATCCTTTTCAATATCTTTTTTCTTTAATTCTACTGTTTCTACTTTGTTAAAGTAATCTCTTACAAAGTTCATTTCCTTTTTTAAGAATCGTGTAAGGTTATTATCTATACTAGCTCTATCATCTTCATCTGAACTATGAATAATAGCAATTCTTTTATTACTACCTATCTTTAAGTGAAGATAATTAAGTTCTCTTGTGTCAGTTGAATAGTAAAGAGGACTACCGTCATAATTTGGATTTGTTCCATTTATTGTAATACCACCATCAACATCAAACTTAATGCTTTTACCAAATTCATTAGTAATTTCTACTGTAAAGATTAAATGTGTCATTGTTGTAAGTAATGAACTCACTTCAAACTTTTCTTGTGTAATTTGATGTTCAGTTACACTTGTAATCTTCCAATCGTCACCTTCCAATGTACCTGTAAATGAACCATGTGCACCAAGATAATCAATGTAAATCATAAGTTATTATCCTTTATCTTTTAAATTATATTCCTACGGAATAACATTTGAAAGTGAAACTTTCAAATGTATCAATTCTTTTTTCTTTGATATGGTTTTTGAAGACGGAACGGCCAATACTGACCAATCCATCTACAAACGAAATTTTTCTTTTGACTGTATTTTCGTTAGACTTCAACGGGTGATTTACTTTATGGCTTACCCTAGCGGTTATCCTGTATAGGGGCTTCTTGAATATCAAGCTATCCATAAAAACACATAGCGGCACAATGAAATATTTGCTAAATATTTCTCGCTGAACAAACAATTTAAACAGTGATTTACCTGTTCTATTTGCTAATGGTTCTGCACTAACAAACTTGGCTAACCCTCTACCGATAGCATCATTGGGTTGAGTTTCGTTCCGAGGAATTAGACTTTGAAATGTTAGTAGCAAATTTAGTAACTTAAATAAGTTCATATTATTTTACCATTTTTAATTTTAAACTTAAACTTGAAAATCCTTGCCTATTTCTTGAACCTTTTGACGAACCAATGCTTTCTTGTATTCCAACATTACTTTATCTAATTCCCATTCAAAATCTTCAAATTCAATCTTTTTATCCATACAAAATAATAACTTACCATTAGTATTGATAATTACCATTGTAGCTATTGTAATCTTATCGTAGTAATAATCATACCTTACAACTTCACCAAGGGTATCAGAACCTTGTTTATACCAATATGTAAGGTAATCATTTGTCCAGGTACGGGTGTATAGGTGATACTTGTTCCAACAAATATCATATATCTTATCTTTTTTCTGTGATGGTGTAATAATTGTCATTTCTTATACTCGTGCCATTGGTAATTTTCTATTTCGCTTTCTTCAAATACTTCATCTGACAAGTTTCCCTTAAAGTCTGCTTCTAGTTCCCTTTTCTTCTTTTGTACCTTTGAAACCTTTTCAAACATAGAATCAATGTAACGGGTCTTTTCATCCAACCATTTAACTAATTGTGTATTTGAATAAACATATTCAAATTTTTCTTTATATGGTTCAAAGTAGACTGTTTCGTTAGGACAAGCAATACCAAACTTTCTTAGATATGGATAAGTTTCTGTTTGTCTTATAATAGGCTTATAATAAGAACTAGGCTTATAGAAAATTTGACCAACATCAATATTAAATTCTTCTGTATCACCGGCATCAGTCCTAATGGTAAAGACCGCATTTTGATGATATTCAAGACTTTCACTATTTCTATCTCTATCAAGTGGTTTGGCAGTTCTTGGTGACATATAAAAGCTAGTAATTTCAAACGAATCACCATTCAACACCTTTTTATAAGTTGAAAATTCATCTTGTGATGCATACATTCCTGTTGTTTTAGCATAAGTGATATAAACCATTATTCAAAGTCCTTTTCTAGCTCTCTAATTTTACCTTCAATCTTTTGTTCTTTAACTCGTTTTACAATATCAAAGTACATATTAAATGCTCGCTTAAAGGCGGCCTTTACTTCGCCAGCAAACTTGTTGTAGTCAAGTTTTGGTCTAT
>Ga0247611_10009412_pt1 | contig 11754 bp, 11 predicted proteins | sample 177DNAGHGhighgp2_FD_192422 | JGI IMG/M metagenome (GOLD analysis project Ga0247611, IMG submission 192422) | Sheep rumen microbial communities from Palmerston North, Manawatu-Wanganui, New Zealand - 1770 DNA GHGhigh gp2 | ecosystem: Host-associated > Mammals > Digestive system > Stomach > Rumen... | reverse complement strand
AAACGACAGGAATATTTCACGGATAATCGAAACTCTTGATGCTTTTTCCGAATACGAAAAAGTGTTTGTGGACGAAGTATACGCGCAGGAACTGCTTTCGCCCGAAACGCTCGTTATCATTACCGACGTTTCGAATCCGGAGCTTTTCGCCGCGCGCGGAGTATATGAAAACGCGAGCAAAGTCATCGTTATAGATCACCACGCTATAAAGGTACCTCTCGGTCCGCAGGTTCTTGAACCTTCGAATATAGATCCCACCGCTTCGAGCGCTTCGGAGCTCGTTTGTGAAATTCTTGAACTTTCAATTCGTCCGGGCGATATACGCCCGGAGGAAGCCCGCATATTGCTGGCAGGCATACTGCTTGACACGCAGTTCTTCTCTCACGACACCGGGACAAGAACCTTTGCTGCGTGCATATTCCTTAAAAACGCCGGCGCGGATCCCGGAAAGGCGAAGAACTTTTTCAAATCCGATATGTCGCAGTTCGTGAATGTGAACAGAATCGAACAGAACATGGAGATCTACCGGGATTGTTTTGCGATCTCGGTACTTACCGGCAGCGATTCGCCCGAAAACAAGGTAACCGCTTCAAAAGCGGCGGACAGACTTGTCGATATAGACGGTGTTTCCGCATCTTTCGTTCTTTATTCGCTTGATAACGGCGTTAACCTTTCCGCCCGCAGCGACGGCAGTGTGAACGTTATAAACATCGCGCATATGCTTGGAGGCGGGGGGCATTTCCAGTCCGCCGGAGCACTGATCAGACGTCGCAGCGGCGACGGGCTCGGCAGCGTTGTATATGATATTGATGAAGCCAAAACCATTCTTAAATCAGCCATCGACGAATATGTCGGCAGCGATGATTGAAAGGAGTCAAACGATGAAAGTCATTCTTCTTGAAGACGTTAAGGGTCAGGGTAAAAGGGGAGATCTGATAAATGCATCGGACGGGTACGCGCGCAACTTCCTTTTTCCCAGAAAACTTGCAAAACCCGCCGACGCAGGCGTTATAAAGCAAATCGAGGTGCGCAAGGAGAGCGAAGCTTTCCATTTTGCCGAGCAGAAAAAGAAAGCAGAGGATACTAAAGCGTTCCTTGCGGATAAAAAGATCGTGTTCAAGACGACCGGCGGCGCCGACGGAAGACTGTATGGCGCGGTTACTTCCAAGGACGTCAGCGACAAGATAAAAGCCGATCTTGGTCTGGATATAGACAAACGTGATATTTCTATTGACGGCAATATTAAAACGGTTGGCGAATACGACGTGAAAATCAAACTTTTCCAGGGTGTTTCCGCAGTATTGAAGCTGTGCGTTGAACAGTAAGAGAGTTCGGGAGAAAGACAATGGCTGATTTTGACAGCATTAAGCGAATGCCTTTTTCGCTTGAAGCGGAGCAGGCTGTGCTGGGTACGGTTATAGTTGATTCCGAAAAGTTTTCGGAGATCGCTACGCTGAATGAAGAGGATTTCTATCTTGAACAGCACAGGCAGATATTTTCCGCAATGCGCGAAATGTTCAATAATAACAGAGTTATCGACCCGGTAACTCTTATCGACGCGCTTACCCAGCTCGGGACTTATACGGAAGGCGACGCGGCAAAGTACATAAAGCTGCTTGTCGATCTTTCGGTCGAAGCCGTTAATATTAATGAATACTGCACTATAATTAAGGATAAATCGCTTCTGCGCGCGTTGATCGACGCATCGCGCGAGATATCCGACCTTGCTTACAGCGAAAAAGGCGAAGTACGCGATACGGTCAATTTCGCAGAACAGAAGATCTACGCGATCTCCAAGGACAAATATAAAGACGGATTTGACAAGATAGCAGACGTAATCAAAGAACAATACAGGATACTTAATCTTCTTAAAGATAACCCTAACGCGCTTAGCGGTGTACAGACTAAGTATTCTTCCATCGATAAGCTTCTTGTCGGTATGGGAAAAGGCGACCTTGTTATAATAGGCGGTCGTCCCGGTATGGGCAAAACGAGCTTTGCGATGAATATTGCGACCAACGTAGCAAAAACCACGGATAAGAATATAGCAGTATTCTCGCTGGAAATGTCTTCTGAACAGTTGGTCGCGCGTATGCTTGGCAGCGAAGGGATGATCGACAGCAATACCATGCGGACAGGCAGGCTTTCGGACGACGACTGGCGTCATCTTGCCGAAGCGGCAAGCGTGCTGTCGCGCACTAACATCAATATTGATGACAGCTCCAACAGCACGCCTTCGACAATACGTGCAAAGCTCCGCAGGCTCGACAACATAGGACTTATTGTTATAGATTATCTGCAGCTGATGTATCCCGATAAACCTTCGGACAACCGTGTTAAGGATATTGCGGATATAACACGTTCGTTAAAACTGATAGCAAAAGATTTCGAAGTGCCTGTTATACTGTGTTCTCAGCTCGCTCGCGGGACCGAAAGCCGTAAGGAAAAGCAGCCGGTGCTTTCCGACCTTCGTGATTCCGGCGCGATAGAGCAGGACGCCGACATTGTTCTGTTCCTTTACAGAAGCGATTATTACGATACCCACGAAGGCGACGCAGGCGAGGCGGTAACGCAGAACTCCGATTACGTCATTGCCGAATGCAACGTCGCCAAAAACAGACACGGCGGCACCGGCGTAGCAAAACTCGCGTGGGTAGGTAAATACTTCAAGTTTATGGGCATAGAGGATAACGTTGCCAATGAACCCGAATGAGCCTGTGTTCCTGAATATTCTGCGCGCGTATTATGGTCTCCGGCGCGAAAAGCTCTGCGGCAGACGTCTTTGCGTATGCCTTTCCGGCGGTGCTGATTCCGTAGCTTTGCTTCGCGGGACGATCATGCTCGCGCCCGAGTTCGGCTTCTCTGTCGTTGCCTGCCATTTCAATCATCTGATACGCGGCGGCGAAGCCGACAGAGATGAAAGCTTCTGCATCGATTTATGCGAACGTCTTCATATCGAACTTTTTCGCGGGCGCGACGACGTTCCAGCATATGCCAAAACGCATAAAATGTCTTTGGAGGAAGCCGCGCGCGAATGCCGTTACGCTTATTTCAGAAGAAATCTTGATTCCGGAAGATTCGATTATTACGCAACGGCGCATAATATGAATGACGACGCAGAAACGCTGCTGATGAATCTTGTGCGAGGTTCCGGCTCATACGGCGGAGCTTCGATCGCCGAAGAAAACGGAAAACTGCTGCGCCCGATGCTGAAAGCGGGCAGGGAAGACGAGGAATCGTTTCTTGCCGGACTGGGGCAGGATTTCGTTCATGACAGCACTAACGATCTACAGGAATACACACGCAATTATTTAAGGAAAACGGTTATTCCCGAACTGCAGAAAATAAACCCTAAAGCCGTTGAGGCTCTTTCCGGATTTGCTTCCGCATGCCGTGATGACAGAGAATATTTCGAATCTGTATCCGAAAAGTATTCGGATGCAGATTTGAGCGGGCTTCCGAAATCGTTGAAAGACCGTATTATTTTAAGGAAATATAAAGATTTCTCGGGTAGAATTGCAAACAGCGGCCAGCTGAATACCATAATACGCGCGCTTGATTCGAAGACGCGCGCGGTGATATCCATCGACGGCGAAACGGAAGTCATTGTCGATTCAGGAAGGGTCGCATTTGTCAGGAGCTCGGAAGATGTGCCCGAATACCCCGAACAGCAGTTAAGAACCGGAGAAAACACTCTCTTTGGCGGAAGAATTAAAGTATTTATCGGTGAAAAACCCGAAAACGCGGAAAATCTTTACAATTTGTTAACAAATCAACTGCTGAAAGCTGATAAAATATGCGGTGAGCTTTATGCAAGACAGCGGCGCACCGGCGACAGGATAAGAGTTCGCGGAATAAATAAAAGTCTGAAAAAACTGTTTATTGACGCCCGTGTACCCGCTGAGCTGCGCGATGTTATTCCTGTTATATGTGATGAAACCGGAATATTGTACGTTCCGTTCACAGCCGTGGACGACAGAGTTTTTACAAAGTCGGAAAACGGCGCGATAGATATAACCGTTTGCGGCAATACTGAAAAAGGAAGGTGGCAGAGAGCCTATGAAGAATAAAGGATCCGGCAAGATAATTTTGTTTTATCTCGCGTTTTTCCTCGTGGTAATACTTATTGCGGGGCTGTTCCGTTCATCGGGCGGTAATCAGAAAGAGATCGATTACGGAACGGTCGTTCAGAAGTTCCAGAAAGGTGAAATACACCGTTACTACGTCGATACCGATTATAATCTTTATCTTTCCGATACTGCCGGAACAGATGAACAAAACGCCAAACAAGACGCATACAAATCATATGAATATATACACCACCTTGCGGACGTAGATATTTTCACTAACGATTTAAGCCAAATAATCCTTGAGCAGACGAAGGCTGGAACGCTTGTAAAATACGACTATGAAGCCCCGAAGGTACTTCCTTGGTGGGTGCCTTATATTCCTTATCTTCTTGTGCTTATTGCTCTGGGCGTGTTCTTCTGGCTGTTTATTGTCCGCACGTCGCAAAACGGCGGCGGGATCGGCATAGGCGGCAAGATGAACTCGTTCAGCAGGGCGCGCACGAAGCTCGGCAGCGACGAAAAGAACAAAGTTCTGTTTTCCGACGTTGCAGGCGCTGACGAAGAGAAGGAAGAGCTTCAGGAAGTCGTCGAGTTCCTTAAAAACCCTGAAAAATACTCTCAGTTGGGCGCTAAGATACCGCGCGGCGTATTGCTTATAGGTGCTCCCGGCACCGGCAAAACTCTGCTTGCAAAAGCAGTAGCCGGGGAATCCGGCGTTCCGTTCTATTCGATTTCCGGTTCGGATTTCGTCGAAATGTACGTCGGCGTCGGCGCTTCCCGCGTCAGGGATCTGTTCGAGACCGCTAAGAAGACCGCGCCGTGTATCGTGTTTATCGATGAGATCGACGCAGTCGGACGTCAGAGAGGCGCAGGTCTGGGCGGAAGCCATGACGAACGCGAGCAGACGCTTAACCAGTTGCTTGTCGAAATGGACGGATTCGGCGTAAACGACGGCGTTATAGTTATGGCGGCGACGAACCGCCCGGATATACTGGACAGCGCGTTGCTCCGCCCCGGTCGTTTTGACAGACAGATCACCGTAAACTATCCCGACATAAAGGGAAGAGAAGAAATATTGAAGGTCCACGCCCGCGGAAAGCCTTTGGGTTCGGACGTAAGCCTTGCGACTATCGCACGTTCTACCGCAGGATTCACCGGCGCAGACCTTGCAAACCTGCTGAACGAAGCGGCATTGCATGCGGCGCGTAAGAAAAAGGCCGTTATCAACACCCCCGATATAGAAGAAGCTATGATAAAGGTGATGGTCGGTCCGCAGAAAAAGTCCAAGCGTATGAGCGACAAAGAAAAGCTTATGACCGCTTATCACGAAGCCGGGCATGCTATCGTCCACAAGGTGCTGCCCTCGCTTGACCCCGTACACCAGATTTCGATAATCCCAAGCGGCCGTGCATTGGGTTATACGCTTGCCATACCCGAAACGGATAAAATGAGCCAGTATAAGAACGAGCTCCTTGACGTTATCTGTTCACTGCTGGGCGGCCGCGCGGCGGAACAGCTTAAATGCGGCGATATTTCCGGCGGCGCTTCCAACGATATGCAGCGCGCAACCGATATTGCCCGCAATATGGTAACCCGTCTTGGAATGAGCGATCTTTTAGGTCCGATCGTCTACAGCTCCGAAGGAAACGAAGTGTTTCTTGGAAGAGATTTCGGCACAACGAAGAATTATTCCGAAAAGGTTTCGGAGCAGATAGATTCCGAGATACACAGGTTCGTGTTCGAAAACTACGAACGCGCCCTTAAGATTCTTCGCGAGAACGACGCAGCACTTGAGTTCATCGCACAGTATCTTGTCAAACACGAGATCATGGACGGCGAACAGTTCGATTTGTGCTTCACCGAGGGCGTTACGGAAGAAATGCTCGACGCGCTTCGTGAGCGTAAGAAGAACGCCGCCGAAGAAGAAAACGAAAAGCGCAGGGAAGAGGGAAAAAAGAAAAATTCCGAACCGCCGAAGCCCGTTGATCGCGGGGAGGCGGATAATTCCGGCGACGTGTTCTCAGACGATCTGTTTCATTAAATGCAAGAACACTCTGCCGCACGGTCAGACCGGCGGCAGAGTAGTTTTGTGTAAAGAAACTGAATAATCGATACAGAATCCGGATATCCTCCGTATATAAAGATTTACGGAGGATATATGATGAAAAGAATTAAATACGTTACGCCGGAGATTCGCAGAAGAATCGTAAAAGCCGCGCAGATTATTGCACTTGCCGGAGTAGCGGTTTCTTTGGTCGGAGCAGTTGTGCTTATAAGCAGAAACGACTCCGGATCCGGAACAGAATACGTTTCGCGCAGCGACGAAGGAAGCAGGGACTTGCACGGAAGTTCTCTTGCCTTGCATGAAAGCGAAAGTTTTGATACAGCTTCCCGGGCATTTGCCGAGAACAGCAAAACGCCTTTTGAAAGCGCCGATTCAGGCAAAGAAGAATCGCAGACCGGTTCCGTAAAACACGGATGGGTGATCAACGAACGCGGATATACCTACGTTTACGGCAACGCCGGTTACGAACAGTTCAATTATAAGCCCACGGCTCTTATGAGATACGTCAATTCGCTGAATTCTTTATCTGAAATTGTACCGGAAAACGTTCGTATGTTCAACATGATCGCGCCTGTCAGCAGTACTTTTGCCGATATCCCGCGCGAAGTTTATACCGCAGACGGTTTTTACAACGCGGCACAAGGCGATTTTGTGCAAGCTGTAGGCGCTAAACTGAATGAGCGGATAACTAATTTGAACGTTATACCATCGGTCAAATCGCTTTACGATGCCGGCGATTACGTATTTTTCCGAACGGACAGGAACTGGACGCCGGAAGCAGCATATGCAGCCTATGCCGAATATTGCGCCGCCGCCGGTTTAAGCCGTTATTCCTCCAACAGTTTTCCGAAGAACGAAGCGGGAACTTTTCTCGGCAGTTTTTATAAAGCGACCGAAAACGAGGATATGAAAAACACACCCGATTCAATCGTTTGTTTTTGCCCGATCCCGGCGCTTTGCGCAAAGCTTACCGTCTATTCGGGAGACTCGGTTTACGAATGCTTTGTTCCCGGTAAAAACTCGTTTTCACAGACTGAGGGCGAAAACGTTTATTTTGGTATGAAATCCGGCAGATACAGTATATCCACTTCTGTCGATAACGGCAGGAAACTGCTTATAATAGGCGACAGTTCGTCTTATCCGCTTGCGATGTTCTTATCGGCGCATTACTCGCTTGTGGAGATAGTCGAACCGGAGTATTTCAAACAACCTTTCGAAGAGTACTTGACAAATAACCGTTTTGACGATATTCTTACCGTGTGTTATTCTACAAGCGCCGTGAACGGGGATTACGTTCCGGTGTTCAATTTAATGACCGGAGCCGCAAAAAATGAAAAGAATTCTGATTGAAGGTTTTATATCCGTTAAAAGCGCCGTTGTTTCAGGCAACAGGGAGATTTACAGGCTGCTGATAGAAAAATCGCGCTATGAATCGGTTATGTCTTCAAAACTGCGTGTCGGCGAACAACGGCGCTATGCTTCGCTTTTGAACAGCGGGATAGAATACGAGCTAATGGAGAGCTCCGATTTTGAAAAGCTTGTTTCAGGCGAGAATTCCGGCGGGATTGCCGCAGAAGTCGGTCAAAGACGCTTTATGACCGAAGAAGAACTGCTGTCGGTTTCCGGCGGCTACATAGCCGTGCTCGACGGCATTGAAGATCCGTTCAACTATGCATATTCGATCCGTTCTCTTTACGCCGCGGGCGTTGATGCCGTTATAGTTCCTAACAGATGTTTCGAAGGCGAGGACGCGCTGCTGATCCGTTCATCCGCCGGAGCATACGAACAGGCGGGTATATTCCGTTCCGACGACATTGCGAATACTTGCGCGCTGCTTAAAGAACACGGGTGGTACATCGCCTCCACCGCAAAAGCCGATTCCGCAAAGGATCTTAACCGCTGTAAACTCAAAAAGCCGCTGTGCCTGGTTTTCGGCGGCGAGAAGCGCGGTATAAAGCAGGAGATAATAAATATCTCAGACACGGTAATCAAACTGAAATACCCGAGAGACTGCCGGTATTCGCTTCCGGCATGCTGCGCCGTCTCGGTGATATCATTCGAATGCGCCAAAAAGATCGGAATTTGATGGAAACAGGATTTTAGGTACTTCACCGATTATAAGCGTTTCCGCGATCATTGCTTCTCCGGTTATCACTATCAGCTCTTCATCAAACGGAGCAAGACAGCGCACTGTCAAAGAATAGACAAGGCTTATCCTGTGCACAGTCTGGTTTATCCCTCCGGAAGCAAGACCGCTTTTCAATTCATAACTTATGCTGTCTACAGGTATGACAGTAACCGGAATTTTCGGCCCTTTTCCCGAAAGCAGTTTTGAGCCCAATGCTGTCCATAACGGAATACCGAACTCCTTATTTTCAACGTTAACTGCGTTTTCAATGTTCAGCAACACGCCGGAAACGGTTTTGTTCACCTTCGACGCGTTGATATTAATCGAAGTCAGCCGGCCTTCTGAATCATAGACGTATTCAGCTATCCCACATTCTTCTGCATCCGGAAGCGCATCCGCCGCCGCATCAAACATAAGCTTTGATAATTCGCCTTTAACTCCCTGAGCTGCATATGTTTTGCACGCATCCCCGTAGAACCGCGCAAATCTTATGGCAAAAAACGCACATACCGCCGCAAGACAAAGCAAAACAAACAGTATTCTCTTTCTCATTCTGATCCCCCTCTACAGTATATTCGTAAATATTTATCATTCTGCATATATATACGGAGTCAGCATATGGAACATATAAAAAGAATCAACCGCACAGATTTAATGAGGATAGCTATGATCCTTGCAGGCTCTGCGGTATACGCCTGCGGTGTAAACCTGTTCATCGTTTCAGCAAAACTATATAACGGCGGACTGCTCGGCCTTGCCCAGATTTTCAGGACCCTTCTTAAAGAAACGCTCGGGTTTGATCCCGGCTTCGACTATGCCGGTATCATCGCGTTTTTGCTGAATATTCCCGTAATGCTTCTTACTTATAAAACCATTGGCAAAGAAGTGATATTCAAGACCTTTTTCTGTCTTGCGTTTCAGACAATACTGCTATCTGTCATCCCGGTAACTCCGCTTATCGACGATTCTCTTACAGCTTGCATCATCGGCGGTATTCTTTGCGGCGCCGGAACCGGTATGGTGCTTACCAACGGCGGTTCAAGCGGCGGTACTGACCTCATAGGTATGTATTTTACAAAGAAAAACATCGGAAGCGTCGGCAGGATCGCCATATATATCAACATCTTCGTGTACGCTATAGCTTTTACAATCATGGCCGACGTCAATCGCATTATCTACACGCTCATTTTCACGGTTATCAGCAATCTTACTCTGGACAGGATGCATTCTCAGAACATCAACTGCGAAGTGCTTATTATCTCCAAACATGACGACGCTGAAATACAGAACGCAATAATCCTTGAAATGAGGCGAGGCGTTTCTTACTGGGAGGGTTACGGCGCTTTTACCGGAGATAATTCACGAATACTCTATATTGTGGTTTCTAAATACGAACTCCCTCTTCTGAAAAAAATAGTCAAGCGTATCGATCCGCACGCTTTTGTCGCAGTAAAGAACGGAATAAACGTGCTGGGCAATTTCGAAAAGAGGCTTTGATGTAAATGAACCTTTTTCTTGTTCTGGTATACGGAATCAGTCTTTCTATGGACGCGTTCGCCGTCGCCGTATGCAAAGGATTAACAATTAAAAAAGCCGGACCTGCGGACGCTGCGCTAGTCGGACTGTACTTCGGGTTGTTTCAGGGCCTTATGCCGCTTGGCGGATACTTTCTCGCTTCATCATTCCGAACTTACATAGAAAAACTCGATCACTGGATCGCGTTCGGGCTTCTGCTTTACATCGGCGGAAAGATGATATGGGAATCTTTCCATCAGGAAAAGATCGACGAAACCGAAACTAATCCTCTTGCGTTCAAGAAAATGATACTGCTTGCCGTAGCAACAAGTATAGATGCGCTCGCTGTAGGAATCGCTTTCTGCTGTGCGGGCATGCCCGTTTCTTCTTACGGTGTGTCGTTGGGTATAATCGCCGCGTGCGCCGTTATTGCGGCAACAACGTTTATTATTTCTGCTTCAGGCGTGCTGATCGGCAGACTCGCGGGCTCGAAGCTTCGTTCCCACGCGGAGCTTATAGGCGGAATCATTCTCGTTCTTCTGGGGGTAAAGATACTGGTCGAACACCTGACGGGCATCTCGATTTTCTGGTCATAAAAGAATAAAACAACGCACCGGATTTCTTCCGGTGCGTTGTTTTGTATTATGTTTTATACTTCCGTTCTGCCTTCGATAGCTTTAAGAAGCGTTATCGAATCGGCGTATTCCAGCGTGGCTCCGACAGGCAGACCGTATGCCAGCCGTGTGGTTTTTATTCCAAACGGCTTTATAAGGCGGCTGAGATACATTGCCGTGGCTTCGCCTTCCACGCTCGGATTGGTGGCGATGATTATTTCCTTTACGTTTTCGTTAAGCCGTGCAAGCAGTTCCTTTATCTTTAATTGCTCCGGCCCGATTCCGTCGACCGGGGAAATAACGCCGTGCAGAACGTGGAACTTCCCGTGGTATTCATGAGTTTCGTTTATAGCTTCAAGTGCGCGGTTGTCCTCGACGACCATAATCGTATCGTCGTTTCTGTGCGCGTCGGAGCAGATTCCGCAAACTCCGTTTTCGCAGTATGACATACAAACCGGACAAAGCTTAACGCTTCGTTTTGCTTCGCTGATTGCTTCGGCAAAATCGCGCGCTTCTTCTTCGGTCATATCCAGAATGCGGTATGCAAGCCGGGCTGCGCTTTTTCGCCCGATGCCGGGCATAGCGGCAAAGTTATTGATAAGCCGTTCAAGTGAAGGTGTCATAGCTTAAAAGAGACCGGGCATTCCGGACATACCGGACATCGGACCTGTGATGCTCGCCATTTCTTCGCTGTTGGTGTCTTCCACACGCTTTATTCCTTCGTTTACAGCCGCGATAAGAATGTCTTCAAGAGTTTCAATGTCGTCGGGATCGACGATTTCAGGCTTTATGGAAAGGGAAGTGACCTCTTTTTTGCCGTTTATGGTAAGGCTGACCATACCGCCGCCGGCGCTGATATCATAGGTGCGTTCTTCAAGTTCCGCCTGCTTTGCCGCCATATCCTCCTGCATCTTCTGTGCCTGGCGCATAAGCGCGTTCATATCCTGCGGGCCGCCGCCCATGCCTTTCGGTAATCTTACTTTCATAATATATCTCCTTTACGTTAATTCGTCTATTAAGGACTGCTGTGCATCGTGTTCTTTTTTGTTTGCGGCTTTTAACACCACTTCCGTTTTTCTTCCGAGCACGCTTGAAAAAGCGGCGGTAAGAGCGGGAAAATCATTGTCCATCGCGATCATGTCCAGCGTGAACTTATCTGCGGTAATAATGGCCTTTGAGCCCTGAAGCATTATATCGGTGCTGCCGAGGAAAGCGCAGATCGAGGGTGAGTTGTTGAGGAATTCGTTGATTTCTTCCAGCCGGTCAAACGGTATCTGCATCTCCGCTTCCGGTTCATTCTGCACGGCATCTGTTTTGACTTCAACGATCTTTTCGGGCTTGTTGGTCTCCTCGACGATTGCC
>Ga0247611_10009411_pt1 | contig 11755 bp, 4 predicted proteins | sample 177DNAGHGhighgp2_FD_192422 | JGI IMG/M metagenome (GOLD analysis project Ga0247611, IMG submission 192422) | Sheep rumen microbial communities from Palmerston North, Manawatu-Wanganui, New Zealand - 1770 DNA GHGhigh gp2 | ecosystem: Host-associated > Mammals > Digestive system > Stomach > Rumen ... | reverse complement strand
TTTTTTGATAATTTTCAAGATAATTTTTTGATAATTTTCAAGATAATTTTTTGATAATTTTCAAGATAATTTTTTGATAATTTTCAAGATAATTTTTTGATAATTTTCAAGATAATTTTTTGATAATTTTCAAGATAATTTTTTGATAATTTTCAAGATAATTTTTTGATGATTTTCAAGATAATTTTTTGATAATTTTCAAGATAATTTTTTTGAACTAATTATTTGGAGCCGACACCTAAAAATTTTTCAGAAAAAAATTTTTTATTAAATTCTTGGTCGCCTTACTAAAGAAAATAATTATTTGAAACTTTTTTTACTTTGTAAAAAAAGTTTCAAAGTTTTTAATCTTTTGTTTACTTTGTAAACAAAAGATTAAAAATACAATTCTGTATTATTATTATTTTATAAAATAATTATTAATTGTATTAAGATTTTATTCTTGATGGCGGTCAAATGATTTTATTTATTTTTTTTTTGAAAATTTTTTTTGAAAATTTTTTGAAATTTTTTAAGATAATCATATAATTAAAAATTATTAATGTTAATTATTGTTTTAATAAAGTTTTATTATTATTAAATTAATAATAAAATATAATTAATATTTTAATAATGAAAATATTTTTAACTTTTAAAATTATTTAAATTATTTTAAATCTAATTAATTTTAAAAAATTATAAAATAAACGTTTTACAATATTAATTTAAATAACATAATATTTCATAATTATAAAAATTTATTTATATTAAACAAAAAAAAACATTTTAGTATATTATACTTTTTAGGCATAACCTTTCAAATTTTAATATTATTAATCAAAGTTTTTATAGAAATCTTTCTTAAAATAAGTAAATATTCTCCAATCAAAAGTCATTTGACTAAAATAAAAACATTTCATAATCTCTTGAAACTTATTATTATTTAAAGTATTAATAATTTGTTCACCAATTTTATCATCATCATACTTTATTCCTATACACATCTCACTTAATCCATATAATCCTTTATTATCATTTAAATTATTTTTAACATTAATTTTATTAAAAATAATTTTCTTATCTCCAATCATTCCTTTATTTTCATTTGAATACATATAACGAACACCTTTTTGATTAATTGAATAAATAATTGGATACTTATAAGTTTTATCTTTTGTTAAAGATAAAGTTTTATTCTTTTTAACATTTTCACTTGAATACATGTTTCTTGAATAAATAACTTCTAAATTATTTTTAAAAGTTGTATCAATAATACTTTTAATTATATTAAACTGCCCATTAGGTAAAAATTTCCAATTAGCACAATTAATTTTATAAGTTTTATCAATTCCTTTAATAATACTTTGTTTATTATTAGTATCTTTATCAATAATAAACCAATCATATCTTGTTCCAGCATTAAAAGTTTTCATACCGTCTTTAGCATCGTGTATTTCTAAATAGATTAAATGATTTTCTTTAGTCATTAAGTCATAAAAACCATAATTTTTACACTTATCTGTATTAGGCTTTCTCCATCCTGGCGGGTTAATAAAACTAAAGTATTTATTATATTGATTAATGAATTTTTTAATGAATTTTTGATAAATCGTGTTACCAGTATTTTTAGTACCTGAATTATACGGTGGATTACCTATGATAATATCATACTTTAAATCGTTTGATAGTTTCAAAGAATCCCCACAGTTTATATTAGCTTGACCAAAAATTAACTTATACAAGAATACATTCTTTTTATTAATTTCGTTTGCATAAAACATTTTACCAATAATATCATCGTGTTTATGATACTTAATTAATCTTTTGTATATCATAATATGAAAATTGCCCATACCAGCACAAGGATCAAACCAAGTATAATCTTTCTTAAATATGTCTTTATCAACTTCATCAAACTTATCTAACATTTGATTAATTAAATTAAACGGGGTTAAAACTTCACCGTATTTCTCAGTTTCTAATTGTTTAATTTTAACAAACTTTTTAATAAATTCAATTAACTTATTTTTATTCTTTATTAAAGGATAATACTTATAATATTCTTTTATTACTTTCTTTTCTTCTTTTGTAAATAAACTCATTTTATATTTTAATATAAAATAATTAATCAATAATTAAATAAAATTTATTTAAAATTTATTAATTATTTTTATTTCATCTTTAGTAAATCCAATTAATTTATATAATTTTTCTTCTGTTAAATTCTTGATTTTTAATTTTCTTATATCAGGAATATAATTAAATACTTCATTATCTATAAAATCTTGACTATATTTAGTATAACTACATAATAAATTAATAATTTTATAACTATTAAACATATTTAATAAATTTTCTAAATTATTACCTAAAATATAAAATTTATGCGTCCCAACTAATCCAATTTTTCCTTCATCTATGAAGCATCCTTTAAAACTACATTTATTAGATATAATTAATTTTTTCTTTTCAGTATCAGGATGTTTTTGTATCATTTTTTTAAATATATACCCATTTTTTAATGTATATGTATCAATCCCATAATTATCACTTAATTTAATTTTTGATAAAATATTAATATTAAATTTAGTATCTTCACCTTTAACTAATTTATGTTTAACATCTAATTGTAAGTTATTTTTTATAATAAATTCATTTATTTTATTAAAAATATTAAAATATCCTAACGGTAAAGAATAATTATTATTTAATTTTGTAATTTCACTATAATTTTCTCTAATTATTTCTGTTTTATTGTTATATTTACAATTTTGAATTATAAAACAACTTAAGGGAATAGTAGCGTTAATAAACTTATAAGATTCTGTGTTTGATGATAACCTTAACCATAATATATTTTTACTAGTTAAAGTTTTAAATAATGAATGTGTATTTTTCATCCAAGATAAAGGATTAATAGAAATTAAATAACCGTTATCTTTTAAATGATCTATAGAATAATTAATAAAATCCGGCCAAATAGTTTTATTTTTTTCAGTTTTACTTAACTTTTTACCAGTGCAAGATTTAATTCCACCAGAATTATAAGGAGGATTACCTAATATTATATCAAACTTTTCAACATTCCATTTTTCTTTAGTATCTAATTTTAAAGTATCCCCACAATTAACGTTAACATCTTCACCAAAAATTAATTTAATCAAGAATACATTCTTTTTATTATATTCACTAAAATACAACATATTTTTAATAATATGATCTTTATCAATCCCATTTTTATATAATCTGTTAAATACTTCTATGAAAAACAATCCCATTCCAGCAGAATGATCAAAATATTTTAAGTTTTTATTAGAAAATATTCCAGGATTGTATTCTTCTAATTTATCTAACATTAAATTAATTAACCAAGGTGGCGTCATTACTTCTCCATTCTTTTCTCGTTCACAATTTTTAACAGTTAAACATTCATTTATAAAGTTTCTTAATTCTTCAATATCTTTATTAACTAATAACTTATTGATATCATACTTAATACTTGAAATTATATTTGATGGATTAAAGGTTTTAGGCAGTTTATTAACAATATTGTAAATTGCTGTTAAACAGTCAGACTTGTTATAAATAATCTCACATTGATTGTTAAAAATTTCTTTCAAAGTTTCATCGTTTTTAATCATATCTAAAATTCTTATAATTTTATTTTCTTCATTATTGTAAGTTAACACGCTTGATAAAGGAACTATGTAAGGTAAAATGTCTTTTTTAAGTTTGTTTAATTCATCTTGCTTTTTCTGTATTTCTTCATTTACTTTATTAATTTTATCATCTTCTATTTTAGGTTGTTTTGAATTATCAGGTAAATTCTTTTCACCAGTTTCATCAATCTTTATTTTTTTAGAACTTTTCTTTTCATTATAATAAAATTCTGCTAAAAGTTTACTTGTTTCTTTATCAATATCTATTTCTATTGATTCAATAATGTTTCTAAACTGTTTAATGTGATGTTTAATGTTTTTTTCATTATATTCAATCATCATATTAATCTTTTTATCTATATCATAATTATCGTTTAACGTTAACTTGTTATATTCTAATAATAAGAATTCTAACCTTTTAGATTCTTCTGTTGTTTCAAAGTCTTTTTTTAGTTTGATATAATTACTTTTAAATTTTTGTAAACTTTTAATTTCTTTTTTTAGTTCTTTTATTCTTTTAACAACTTCAGGATTTTGATTAATGTAAATCATTTGATTATTCATAACATACTTAATTTTATTAATAACGGATTCATTAATATTAATGTTATCATCTTCATAATAAGCAAACAATGAAATAATTCTATTGTAATCAAAATCAATAATCACGCCATTTTTCTTGTTATCACCTTCAGATAAACACCTATAAGAACATTGAACATACTTTTCATAAGATTCTGAATTATTCAGCATAAAAACAGCAGAACATTTTTTAATTGTAATTCCTCTCTGGAGCATCCCACCAGCAAGTATAATTAAACCTTGTTTATTATACTTTTCTACCATTTTTTCAGCTTTATCAATTTTATCATTAATGTTATCAATATTTTGTTTAGAATTAACGTTTAAATATTCAAAATTTTTAAAATTGTAATCTTTTTTAAGAATTTCTATTAATAACGTTGATATATTGTTAATGTTATCTTGAGGTAAAAACCAAATTAAAGTATCACCTTTATTTATTAAAGGATAATCAGAATAATATAATTTATAATAAATTGAATTTTTATTTTGTTTGTTAGTTGTAGGATTATATCCTGATAGAAACATACTAATAAACTCGTTTAATTGCTGAATATTCTTAAAACTTTTTGGAATAGGATCTTTTGATTTTTTAGTTTCATTAGTTTTAGAATTATTTTCATAAACAATATCAAATAAAACAGAAAAATTAATTGTTTCATTATTGTTAAAATTCTTTGTTAAATATTGAAGGTATTCAGTATCATCAAATTCAGGATGTATATAAACTTGATTAGGGTACTTATAACCATCTTCTGATTGCTTTAACTGATTATAGTTAAACTTAATAACGTTTAAATCTTCTAATTTACATTCTGACTTAAAATAAGTTGCTGTTAAGAAAATGTTATAAGTTGTTGAAAACTTTTTAATAATATCTTCTGATAATTTAGATGTTCCATGAAAATCGTGTTCATCAAAAACAAGAAGGTCAGGTTTAAAAGTAATTTCTTTATAATAGTTTTGTATTAATTGTTTAGAAATAATAAAAATATTTTTAGATTTGAGATTATTTAATTTTTCTTTTAATTCTTGCCCATTTTTAATAAACTGTTTATTATAACTATTAAAATCAGAGAATTTATTAAAAATATCTTCTAACCATTGAGAATAGGTTTCTTTAATAATCGGTGTTAAAATTAAAACGTTATTAACTTTATTTTGAGAAATAAAACCGCCAATCATAAAAGATTTACCTGATCTTGGACAAGCACCAATTAAATTGTTTCCTGGTTTAATCTGATTAACTATATTCTGTTGATAACTTCTTAATTTTAACTTACTATTATTAGATTTTAATAATTCATCTGAATAATCTAAATTATCTAAAATGTTTTTAAAATAGTTATAATCAAAAACGTAATTTAAATCAATTAACTTTTTAATATCTATATCACGTGAATTGTTATATTTTTTTAAAAAATCTTCTTTGTTTCTTACACATAATCCTAAAGAATACTTTTTAAAGTTAGTATTATTTTTTATATTTTCATTCATTTCTAAAATTCCATATTCATCTAATAATCTTTCAGGGTTATAATATTTACAAGATAAAAATAAAAGATGTTTTGTTGTTTTATTGTAAAGTTTTATATCAATTTTTCCATCTTTACAAGAATCATTAATTTTAGATTGTTTTACATAATTTTCTTTATTAACTATAATTTTATAACTATTATTTAAAAGTTTATAATCATTAAACTGATTACATAAAATAATAAGTTTAATAAATTTTTCATATAAATTTCCTATTAATATTTTGTATTGTATTATATTAAGATCTTTGAATAAAACGTAATTTTTATTATCAAGATTATTAAAAATATCGAAATTTTTGGTTAAATCATAAATTGTATTAAAATTTTGTAAATTTAAATCTTGTGAATCTGTTGAATTCATAATATAATTATACTTATAATTATATTATTTTATTAATTCTTATTAAAATATTAATTCATTTTTTTTAAAAGAAATTAATAAAAAATTAAAATTAATTAAATTTAATAGTTTTAATTTAAAATTTTAAATGATGAATAAAAAAGTTTTCTTTGAAAACAAAATTATTATTAATATTTTAAAATAAAAATTGTATTATTAAAAAAGATGTATTATGAAGAAAGATGTTAATAATTTCGCCTTAATATTTAATAAACAAGATTATTATATTTGATGGCGGTCAATGTATAAAACATTTTTTAAAAATGATTTTATTCAAATTTCGCCTTAAAGTATAATAATCTAGATTATTATATTTGATGGCGGTCAATGTATAAAATATTTTTCTAAAAATAAATTTATTCAAGTTTCGCCTTAATATTTAATAAACAAGATTATTATATTTGATGGCAGTCAATGTATAAAACATTTTTCTAAAAATAAGTTTATTCAAGTTTCGCCTTAATATTTAATAAACAAGATTATTATATTTGATGGCGGTCAATGTATAAAATATTTTTCTAAAAATAAGTTTATTCAAGTTTCGCCTTAAAGTATAATACTCAAGATTATTATATTTGATGGCGGTCAATGTATAAAACATTTTTCTAAAAATAAGTTTATTCAAGTTTCGCCTTAATATTTAATAAACAAGATTATTATATTTGATTACATTCAATATCTAAAACATTTTTCTAAAAATAATTTTATTTAAATTACTCTTTAATATAAATAATTAATATTATTATTTTTACGATATTTTAAATTAAAAATATAAACATATTAAAAAAGTTATATATAATAACGATTTATATTAATTAATAATATTAATCAATAATAATATTTATATTTAAAAACATTTAAAACATTTAATAATAATCATTTTTATAAACTTTTATTATTATTAATAAATTTTATTATAAATAAAATTACTTGTTTTTAATTTAAATTAACAGTTTATTTTATTTTTGTTTATTACTAAATAAACAAATTAACTTGTTAACCCTTGATAACAATCAAAGGACGCATCCTGACACAATACTTAGAAATTCCCGCGTTATGACACACCTTAACAACTTCAGAAACATCCTTGTATGCCTCAGGTGCCTCCTCTGCAGCCTCCTCAGGGGTTCCAATCTTTAGGATAATTCCCATATCCTTAAGCTTATTGTAAACTTCATCAGAAGAAAGCATTTTCATTGCTTGCTTCCTTCCAAGTGTACGGCCTGCACCATGACAAGTAGATCCAAAAGTATTCTTCATAGAACCTTCTGCACCAGTAAGAATGAAACTGCAGGTACCCATACTTCCTCCAACGATAATTGGCTGACCAATTTCACGATACTTTTCAGGAACAAGAGGATGACCAGGAGGAAAAGCTCGTGTTGCACCTTTACGATGAACAAGACAATTAACCTTCTTAGGACCTTCAGGTGTATCAAGAGTATGCTCCTCAAACTTAGCAATGTTATGACAAACCTCATAAACAAGATGCATATCCATCTCACGTGCAAGCTTTTCAATCTCAGCAAGGTTATCACCAGTAGACTTCACACCCTTAAATACTTCAACAAAAGCCTCACGGATCCAATGACAAATAAGACCACGATTTGCATAAGCATAATTTGCAGCTGCCATCATACCCTTAATATACCTCTGACCATCAGGACTCTTGATTGGAAGACCACAAAGCTGCCTATCACGTGGATGAATAACACTGATAGGATTCTTAGGCATTGTCCTAAGCGTATCATCACAAGTCTTATATCCAAGACCACGACTTCCAGTATGAACCATTACACAAATAGTGCCCTTCTCAAGACCCATAACCTGTGCTGCAGTTTCATCAAAAATCTCATCTACAACCTGAATTTCAATGAAATGATTACCACTTCCAAGTGTACCAAGCTGCCACTGTCCTTGAAGCTTTGCACGATCAGGAACACAAGAAGGATCTGCATCAGGCAAACATCCATTATCTTCACAAGCCTCAAGATCCTCAGGCCAAGCTAGACCCTTCTCAAAAAGCCAGCCAAGACCCTTCTTAAGAACCTCATCATCAGCCCTAAAAGAGCTCTTCTTACCAACACCAACAGGAATCTTGGAATAAACCTTATCAGCAAGCGCAGTCTTCAAATCAGGTGTAAGATCAGCAGCCTTGATGTTAGTCCTAATAACTAGAATACCGCAATTGATATCATAACCAACACCACCAGCATAAACACAAGCATTAGGATCATCTACGTTAACAGCAGCAACACCACCAATAGAAAAACCATAACCACTATGCGCGTCAGGCATTGCCATAGCTTGCCCAACTACACCATCCATACAAGCAACGTTCGCAACTTGAATAATAGTAGGTGTCAGACCAGGATTCTTCTTATTTTTAACACTATCATAATAAAAAAGATACTCGTCAATTAGTTGCTTAAAAAGTGCAGGATTAGAATAAATAAGACCAGAAACCTTCATATCAGGAACAAAACCGGGCTTAATTTGAACTGTATTATCATCAAGACGTACAATGAAAGGCCTGACTTCTTCAGGAAAACGATTAATCTCCTCAGTATAAGTAGTCATCTTAAAAATAAACTCTTAAAAACAGTAAAAAATGTTAAACACTTTCTACGTTAATTATAATCTTTAACAATAAACTTGTTGTAGTGAAATGTATTTTTTAAAGAAGATTTAAAAAAATATTTTTTCATTTTTTTTAAAAGTTGATTGAAACAATTGATTGAAGATTTTGATGGAAACAGATGATTGAAGATTTTGATTGAAACAATTGATTGAAAATTTTGATGGAAATAGATAATTAAAGATTTTGATGGAAATAGATGATTGAAAATTTTGATTGAAACAATTGATTGAAGATTTTGATGGAAATAGATGATTGAAAATTTTGATTGAAACGGTTGATTGAAGATTTTGATGGAAACAATTGATTGAAAATTTTGATTGAAACAATTGATTGAAAATTTATTAAAAAATTATTATTATTAATTTTTATGAAAATAAATATTTTTTATATAATATTTATATTAGCATTTTAAAAAATTAATAAGTAAACTTATTTTTAATTTTTAAAAATTTAATAAAATAAAATACTCCAATTAAATAAAACAATAAATAAAATAAATTAATTTTAAAAATTATTATAAAATATTTTTAATAAAACTATAAACGCCTAACATATTAATAATAGTTATTAAACTTGAAGGCGTAATTATTTTTAATAAAAATCCTAAACGCCTAACATATTAATAATAGTTATTAAACTTGAAGGCGTAATTATTTTTAATAAAAATCCTAAATGCCTAACATATTAATAATAGCTATTAAACTTTAAGGCGTATTTATTTTTAATAAAAATTCTAACGCCTAACATATTAATAATAGTTATTAAACTTGAAGGTGTAATTATTTTTAATAAAAATCCTAAACGCCTAAATGATTAATATTAGTTATTAAACTTGAAGGCGTAATTATTTTTAATAAAAATTCTAAACGCCTAAATGATTAATATTAGTTATTAAATTTGAAGGCGTAATTATTTTTAATAAAAATTCTAACGCCTAACATATTAATAATAGTTATTAAACTTGAAGGTGTAATTATTTTTAATAAAAATTCTAATGCCTAACATATTAATAATAGTTATTAAACCTAAAAGGCGTAAAATTTTTAATAAAAATCCTAAACGCCTAACAGATTAATAATAGCTATTAAACTTTAAGGCATAATTATTTTTAATAAAATTATAATCACTTAACATAAATCATAAACACTTAAAATTCTAAACACTTAACATATTAATTAAAATTAATTAAAATTAAAATTTTTTATTTATATGTTTTATTTAAAATTATTTATATTAACTTTTAATATTAATTATTATTTTTAATGATAAATTTATTTTTATTAAATTTAACTTTACATAAAATTAATTATTAAATTTTTTATTAAAATAAATAAAAAAGTTTAAATTTCAAAAAATAAAGCATTTAAAAATAAAATATTTTCAATTCATTGTATTTTTTTCAACAAACTTATTAATTAAACCAACAGCGCTCAAAGGTTCATCAATAATTTTAGTTTTGTTGAAATTAAATGCAAAGTTTTGAAAATAATCAATGTATCTGTAAATTCGTGGAACCATTTCATTAAACACGTTCAATGGATTAACATGGCAACTCTTAAACCAAGTTTCAATGTCATTCCACATAGACATCATAATTGCACAAGATTCCATAATTGTCTGATACTTTTGATCCTCATCAATAACCTGAATAATAGTATTGATGTTCTCAATTTCTTGATTCATAAATTTACCGCATTTAATGATGATTTCATTGATATCAACATAAACTAACCCAGGTACTCTGTAAATTGCATCAGACCCATTAAACGCAATGCTTCTATCGTAAGCAATATGAATCAAACCAGACAAAATAGATGAATCATCTTCACAAATTTCCTTAAGATGTTTACATATTTCTTCACGCCTTTTATTTGCCATTTCTCGTTGAATAATTTCATCATAAGTAGATATTTGAATAACTCTACTTGAAGACGAGTAAGAATTCATTTCATAAGGATTAGGCGCCTTAACAGTATAAGGATTATATGTCTGATATGGATTACACGACACACTTAACGGTGTTCTCATTTGATTAGAATGAAAAATACATTTTGGAATAAATCCATTTGAAATATTCAACATTCTAACATCAGAACACAAAACACACAGATGCCCGTTGATAAATCTTGGATGAAACATAGACATATCAACAGAATCCACTATTCCACAAATGATACAACATTTATCTGCTCCAATTTTTGTATGAATATCCTTAATCATATCAGGCTCTTGATATGTAGGAATAGTGGCTTTATATTTCATCAAATCAGATGTATTAACCCAAACACACACTTCAGAAACAGAGCTCATTTTGAAAAATTAAAAAATATACAAACTTTAACACTAAAAGCGATATATTCTTTTCTGAATATAATAATATAAATAATAATAAATAATTTGTTATTTCAATTTTTTAAGATGTTTTAAGATGTTTTAATAAAATATAAAATAGAATTAATATTGAATAAAATAATAATTAAAACAAATTTTTATTTAATTTTAAAAAATTATTTTTTAGTAAATTATTACTAAAAATTTAAACATAAATTTAAAAACAATTATTATTAATAAAATAAAATTAATTGTTGTTATTAAAAATTATAAATATAATTTTATTAAAATGTTTATTTTATAAAATTAATATTTATATTAAATATATTTTTAAAAACAATATAATATTTTTATGATTATAAAATTTAAATATTTTTTTTTCAGAAAAATATTTTTAGAAAATTCGGGTTGCTTTAAAGTATAATAAAATTGATTATTATTAATTTTTATGCCAGATTATAAATATTTTTTTCAGAAAAATATTTTTGGAAAAAATCAGGGTTGCTTTAAAGTATAATAAAATTGATTATTATTAATTTTTATGCCAGATTATAAATATTTTTTTCAGAAAAATATTTTTGGAAAAAATCAGGGTTGCTTTAAAGTATAATAAAATTGATTATTA
>Ga0247611_10009410_pt1 | contig 11756 bp, 8 predicted proteins | sample 177DNAGHGhighgp2_FD_192422 | JGI IMG/M metagenome (GOLD analysis project Ga0247611, IMG submission 192422) | Sheep rumen microbial communities from Palmerston North, Manawatu-Wanganui, New Zealand - 1770 DNA GHGhigh gp2 | ecosystem: Host-associated > Mammals > Digestive system > Stomach > Rumen ... | reverse complement strand
TGTCAAAACCTTCGCCTTCGGCAGAATCTGTAAGCCCGCAGAAAAATAAGACAGGAATATCACAATTTTCAGCCACCTGATTTTTTACAAGTTCAAGAGCCTTTTGACTATAACTTGCTTCTGCTGCTACTTCAAAGTTTTTGGAAAGCTCTTCTATAATATCAGGGTATTTTTTTGTTGTAATATGACTTGAACCTCCACCCTGGAAACGAACCTGGCGGGCAAGTGAACCTATGGCAATTATTGATTTTTTGCCGGAAACATCAGCTGCTTTTAAAGGAAGTATTCCATCATTTTTCAAAAGTACAGCAGAATCCAGAGCAAGCTCGAGAGCCACCTTATGCTGCTCTGCAAAATCAACCTGACGGGCCAGACTTCCTCTTGCAAACTCTTCTTTGTGTTGATTAAAAAACAGGGCTTTTGAAATAATACGCTGGCAGGCAGCATCAATATCATTTTCTGTAAGAGTGCCAGCTTCCAGAGCAGCTTTAATTTGCTTAGCAAAATAACCCTTACTGTCAGGCATGCCAATATCAAGACCGGCCTTAAGGCTTTCGGGAGCATTCATATTTGCACCCCAGTCAGAAATTACAAGGCCATCGAAGCCCCAGTCCCTGCGTAAAATATCTGTGAGTAATTCTTTATTTGCACTTGCATAGGTCCCGTTAATTAAATTGTAACTCGACATGAGAGCCATTGGTTTGCCTTGCCTAACAGCAATCTCAAAGCCCTTAAGATAAATCTCTCGCATAGTGCGCTGGTCAACATTGCTGGAAGATGACTGACGGTTTTTCTCCTGATTATTCAAAGCAAAATGTTTTAAACAGGCAGCAACATTTTCTCCCTGCATTCCTTTTACATAACTTGCCGCAATCTGACCGGATAAAAATGGGTCTTCAGAAAAATATTCAAAATTGCGGCCGCATAAAGGAGTTCGTTTAATGTTCATTCCGCAGCCAAGCATAATCTGAACATTTTCTGCCTTAGCCTCGCGGGCAATTGCCTGACCCATCTTAAAAGCACTCTGGCGGTTCCAGGAAGAAGCAAGAGCACTTGCTGTTGGAAAACAGGTGGCGACATTACTGTCGTTAATGTCTGTGTAGCTTTCATTGCCGTTTTGTCTTCGCAGACCGTGCGGACCATCGCTCATGGACATGACCGGAACTTTGCCGTTACAGTCAAAAGTGTTCCAGCTTCCAACGCCATTTAATAATCTGATTTTTTCATCAAGGGTAAGAGAGGATAAAACATTTTCTTTTGTCATAAATATAATTTTAAGGCACAAAAGCTGATAAAGCAAATGTGATTTGCAGACGCCTTAAAATGACTTGCAGACGCTTTACATACGATTTGCAGACGCCCTGTAATAATGCTACAATCCTCATATGTTAAATGAATTTTCCAGAACTGAACTTTTGCTGGGCGGGCAGGCAATAGAAAAACTACAAAAATCTCATGTTGCAATTTTTGGAATTGGCGGCGTAGGCGGCTATGTTGCCGAGGCACTTGCCCGCAGTGGAGTAGGCCAGCTTGATTTGATTGATAATGACACGGTCTCTCTGACAAATATTAACCGACAGATTATAGCCCTTCATTCTTCGATTGGACGTCCAAAAGTGGAAGTTATGAAGGAACGCATTCTTGATATAAATCCAAAGGCAGAGGTAAAAACTTTTCAATGTTTTTATCTTCCAGAAACGAAAGGACTTTTTGATTTTTCAAAATATGATTATGTAGTTGACGCAGTTGATACAGTGACGGCAAAAATCAACTTGTTAGTTCAGGCTAAGGAAAGCAAGACAAAAATAATTTCAAGCATGGGAGCAGGAAATAAACTTGACCCTACAATGTTTGAAGTTGCTGATATTTCGCAAACCAGTGTTTGTCCCCTTGCACGCGTAATGCGGCAGGAATGCAAAAAGCGCGGAATAAAAGATGTAAAGGTAGTTTATTCAAAGGAAAAACCGGTTGAAGCTCAGACTCCAAAAGATTCAGAAATTGAACTAAAAGGAAATGGGGCTGCTCCTGGTTCCTGTGCCTTTGTTCCTTCTGTTGCCGGGCTCATAATTGCAGGCGAAGTTATTCGGGATTTGTGTAAACAATAGTAGAAAGAAAATCGGAATATTCTTTTACCATTTCGGGATGTCTGGCGGCGTAGTCGAGGATTTTTGCACCCAGACCGCTAGATGCAAGGTCGCGCACTTTTTGCAGCGGCTGCTTGTTGATGGCGGGGCAGGTTGGGGTGAGGGCGACGGCGAGTTGTGTCTGTGCTGACTCAGAGTGTTTGGGCAGACTAACTGCACGCAGTGGCCAGATTTTACAGTCAAAGGGTTTGAGTTCTGCAGGAAGGGTGCAGCCGCGGGAGGTGTCCAGAAAGGGGCAGGGAGCCTCTTCATTTGGGTCGTCGCTCTTGTACTGGTCGGAGATATCGAAGGTGTAGGCATTGGCTGAGTTCCCGCCATTTGCCGCAGGAGCCGGCCGGAACTTTGCCGTGGGGTAGAGCTCTTTTAATGCTGGGAGGTCCGCCTCACTGAATAAGGGCGTTTCCCACAGACTGGAGCGGCGGAAGCTGCAGCAGAATTTGCAGACAGCGCAGTCGGATTTTGCGAGTATTGATGATAACATGTGAGACACCTCCTGTGTGGCGTTATATGTTTGCTTACGCTAACATTCAGTTTTGTTCCGGCAAGCTGTGAACAATCTTGCGGAAAATTAACTGGGGTCTTAGGGGCCAGGCCCCTAGGAGGGTGGGTAGCGTAAGACCGCAAAGCGGGCTGAAGCGAGGGAGGGGCTCCTCCCTCCTATTCTATTTTACCGTAAAATTTATCTAAAATCATTTCCGGTTTATAAGAAAGCTTGGCCTTGCGAAGTCCTTCTACTCCCATATCTTCTTCGCGATTGAGGTAGAGGAAGCTTGGATTATGCTGGGCGAACTGCTGATTTATTATGGCATAAGCACCATTGTGCTCAAAGTCTCCAAAGGACTTTTCATAAATTACATCCAGGACATCTGGTGAAATTGGTGAAGCAAGTGTCATGGCGGCAGGCTCGCCGTTAATGTAAAGGACTCCGCCGCACAGGTTGAGCAGGTCTGTGTTTTGAAGGGCGCGCTCAATGCTTTCGTGTTCAAGGCGGAGAATCGGGTCATTGCCGCCGTCTTTTTCCTCGTACCACTTTTGTGAAACTGCAAGGATGTCGCTGGCAATTTCGTTTTCGGGATAGCTTTTAAATTCCCAGTTTATGCCCTGCTGGCCATAGATTCGGTTGAAGCGTGAAATATGGTTTCGCTTTTTCTGATATTGTGAGCCTGGTAAATCTGAAAGATTTTTTCGCAGATAAATGTAGTCGCAGTCGTCGCGGTTGGTTTTCCAATTCACGGTTTTGCCCGGGAAGTGGCGGTCGAGACATTCGTTGATTTGTTTTTTTTGTTCACTTGTGAGCAGACAAAAAGCTGCCTGACGTTTTTGAGTCTTTGCATCTTCGAAAATATATTCAAGTGCATTTTTCAGCCAGTCTGGTGAAGCATTTTTTAAGGGAAGTGGAAAGCCGTAACCTGTGCGGTTTTCATCTCCATAATAATATCTGAAAAGGATACTTTTTTGAATTTTGAGCTCGGTATTATATTTTTCCTGAAGTAAAAAAAGGTTTGCAATGGAGCTGTCGCTGCCTAATAAGCCGGAACGCTCGAGCTTGCAGCTTAGGTACTCAAAATCCTGAAAATTCATAGTTAAAAGGTACTAACAAAATTGTGCAAAATCAAGTTATAAAAATATATTATAATTGTATGAAAATAGATTGTGTAAAATCTAATCTTTTGTGGTTCTATGAGTCAGGCTGCAGTGCGGACAAATCTCAAAAGGCTACTGTCTGCACTTCTTTTTTTAAATTTTCAAAAATTCTTCACTAAACCTTCAAAATTCCTTAAAAATTCCTCCAAATTTCCATATTTTTTTCAAAAAAAAACTTGACTTCTAATATTTTGGTGTTAAACTGTAACTAGTTTTATGAAAGCGGTTTCATAAAAACAACATAGTGTTAAGGATTTTAGGATGAAAGAATCAAAGCAGATTACAATTTATGATGTTGCAAAAAAAGCCGGAGTAAGCCCTGCTACTGTAAGTCGTGTTCTTAATGAGCCGGACAAGGTTGCAATTGAAAAAAAAGATGCAGTCTTAAAAGCAATTGATGAATTGAAATTTGTTCCTAAAGCTGATGCAGTTGCCAACGCAAGAAAGGCCTATAAGAAAATTGGAGTTGTTGCTCCATTCTTTACACAGCCTTCATTTATGGAGCGCCTCAGAGGTATCTGCTCTGTACTTGCTGCCCAGCATTATGAGGTTGTCATTTATACAATCAACACTGTGGAAGACTTGAATAATTATGTTACAAGCCTTGTTACTGCAAACCGGGTAGACGGACTTATTTTCCTTTGTGTAAAGCTTGAGAAAAAAATGGAAAAGCTTTTGCATAATGCAGAGTTCCCGGTTTGTTTTGTAGAAAATCAGGTTGATGATTTTGATAACGTAACCATTGATAACTATCAGGGTGGAAAAAAAGCCGCAGAATATTTTTATGAACTTGGTTGTAAAAAGCCAGGCTTCCTTGGAGAAGGTTCATATTTTGAATATGCAGTTCACGCTACAGAAGAGCGTCTTGATGGTTATAAAAACTTTTTTTCTTCAAAAGGAATTGAACTTGATGAAGATAACATCTGGATTGGAGAATTTACAGAGCAGAATCTTGATGAAGGCATAGAATCATTCCTTGCAAAAAAAGATAAGCCGGACTGTGTATTCTGTTCCAGTGATGTAATTGCTTCAAAATTTGTTCATATGGCAAGACTTGCAGGAATTAATATTCCAGGCCAAATGAAGGTTTTAGGTTTTGATGATATTGATATTTCAGAGCACATCGGTCTTTCTTCTATCAGACAACATCTGGAAGAATCTGGAAGACAGGCTGGTGAGTTAGTTATAGACAGGATTAAGAATCCAAAAAAGTCTCCGGTTACCGTTACTTTGCAGCTTAAAATTATGGAGCGTTTGACAAGCAACAATTAAGACCTTGTGTCTTAGATTAAAAAAATATCCGCAAAAATCAGGAGGTCGGATCATGAAAAAAATTAGTGGAGTTATTGCTTTGGCAGTAACAGCAACCGCGTTGCTTACAACTCTTACAAGTTGTAGTGGAAAAAAAGAAGCCGGAAACGGAAAGAAATCTGCAGAAAAAGAAGTAATTCGTGTTTCAGGTTCTTTCAGAGGAGAGGAAGAAGCTAGATTTAATGAGATTGTAAAAATCTTCAATGAAAAGAGCGATTACACAGTTGTTTACACAGGAAGTCCGGAATTTGAAACAGAGATTCACATTCAGGTAGAAGCCGGAACTCCACCTGACATTGCAGCACTTCCTCAGCCTGGTTTAATGAAAGACTTTGCTGCAAAAGGAAAGATTAAGGCTCTCAGCTCAAGCGTTGTTAATTCAATCGATTCAAATTATGCTCCAGTATGGAAAGATCTTGGTTCTTACAATGGAAAAGTATACGGCGTTTTCCATCGTGTAAATGCCAAGAGCTTTGTATGGTACAACAAACCATATTGGGAATCTAAAGGATATTCAATTCCAAAGACATGGGCAGAGCTTAAAGCTCTCGAAGAACAGATGGTAGCAAACGGCGATACTCCATGGAGCATCGGTTTTGAATCTGCTGCTGCTTCTGGTTGGCCTGGAACAGACTGGCTCGAAAACATGGTACTTCGTACAGCTGGTCCAGATGTTTATGACAAATGGGTAAATCATGAAATTGCATTTGATGATCCTGCAATTCAGAAGGCTTTGAATGTTTGTGGAGAAATCTTCCTTAACGAAAAATATGTTTACGGTGGTTCAAAGTATATTCTTTCACAGAACTACGGAACTGCAATTCAGCCAATCTACGAGCCAAAACCAAAGGCTATGATGAACCTTCAGGGTAACTTCATTACTGGCTTTATGCAGGAAGAAGTTCAGAAGAATCTTGAAACACAGGTTGGTGTATTTGCCCTTCCTTCTTATGATGAAGCTTACGGAACTCCAGTTCTTGGTGGTGGTGACCAGTTTGTTAAGTTTACAGACAAGCCTGGTGTAGATGAATTCCTCACCTTCCTTACAACCTGGGAAGCTTGTGCTCCTTGGGCTAGAATTGGTGGTGCTTTGTTCCCTCACAAAAATCAGAATCTTAATGATTATGGTAACTCACTTGAAAGAGACATTGCTCAGATTCTTGTAAATGCTTCTGTATTCCGCTTTGACGCATCAGACCTTATGCCAGCAGAAGTTGGTTCAGGAACTTTCTGGACAGGTATGCTTAACTATGTAAGTGGTGATACTGATACTGCAAAGACCTTGAAAGCAATTGATGCTTCATGGCCAGCTAAATAATTAATCAGTTAGTTATACCTAATTACCCCTGCAGCATTTGCCTTTCTTAGAATGTATGCAGGGGATTTTTATAAAAAGTGCATTTGCTTTGGCAATTGCTAAGGCGGTGTTCAAGAGGAGACTTTAATGACAAATTCTGCAAAAACTATAATTGTAGTTCCTTGCACTGCAGCTCTGATGGCAGGAGGCTTCTTCCTGATGAGAGCTAATATTATGTCACAAATCCTGACAACGATATTGGCAATTATCTGGGGCGTTGCAAGTGTATTATTATTCTTTTATTCAATTAATCTTATTGCTCAGAATTTTAAAACAAAAACCTACAACAAAATTGTTCCATATTTATTTGTAGGTCCGGCAGTTTTGATTATGGGCTATTACCTTTTTGTTCCAACAGTCCGCTCTTTGATTTTCAGTTTTATGAGCAAAGATTCCAGTCAATTTGTCGGCTTAAAAAATTATATTCAGATTTTTACAGATAAAACTTTTCTCATTGCTGTTAGGAATACCTTACTATGGCTTTTGTTTGGTACAGGCTTTAGTGTTTTATTCGGTTTGATTATTGCAATTCTTGCAGATAAAAGCTACATCGAAAGAACGGCAAAAACCTTCATCTTTATTCCTATGGCAATTTCAATGGTTGGTGCCGGAGTAATTTTCAAATTCATGTATGCCTTTAAACCAGCCGGAGATGAGCAGATTGGTCTGCTCAATGCTTTTATCAGCTGGTGTGGAGGAAAACCGGTAGACTTTCTTCAGATTCCTTTCTGGAGCAATTTCTTCTTAATTGCAATTTTCATCTGGTTGCAGACAGGTTTTGCACTTGTAGTTCTTTCAGCAGCCCTCAAAGCTGTTCCTGAAGAATTATCAGAAGCGGCACGAATTGACGGTGCAGGTGAGTTCAGAATTTTAGTTCAGATTATCATTCCAAATATTCGGGGCTCAATAATCAGTGTTTCTACAACAATCTTCCTTGCTGCCCTGAAATGTTTTGATATCGTATATTCTCTGGGAAAATCAGTCACTGGTCTTGATGTTCTTGCAAGCTTACAGTACGACCAGATTTTCAAATATCATAATAATGGTCTTGGTTCTGCAATGGCAATTTTAATTTTGCTGGCAGTAAGTCCGGTTATTTATTACAACCTTAAAGAATTCAAAAACAGAGAGGTTTTCAAATGAGTAAAAATAAACTTCCAAAAGAAAGCAAAAAAATCACTGTTGGTGGAATTGTTGTAACAATCATACTCGTATTGATTTGTATTCTCTGGACAATTCCAACCTTAGGAACATTCATATCATCCTTTAGGGCAGGAGATGCAATTAAAAGCTCCGGCTGGTGGAAAGCTTTTTCTACTATGAACAAATGGACTTTGGACAACTACGATCAGGTTCTCTTTGGCTTAAAATATACAGGTGGACTTCGTGACCGTTCAAATATGATTGTACCATTCCTTACTTCTATTACTGTTACATTGCCTGCTGTTATAATTCCAATATTTATTGCGGCAGCTGCAGCCTATGGTTTTGCCTGGCTGAATTTTAAGGGACGCAGCATTTTGCTTGGAATTATAATTGCCCTTCTGGTAGTACCATTACAGATGTCTTTGATTCCTGTTTTACGTGACTATTCAAAAATCGGCTTGAACGGAACATATCTTGGAATCTGGCTGGCACATGCGGGCTTTGGTTTGCCACTGGCAACTTACATGCTCTACAACTATATTTCCCAGTTACCGAGAAGTATTCTTGAATCTTCTTTTATTGATGGAGCAAGTCACTTTACAACCTTTGTACGTTTAATTTTACCATTAAGTATTCCGGCTATTGCATCCTTTGCAATCTTCCAGTTTATCTGGGTATGGAATGATATGCTGGTTTCACTTGTGTTCTTAAGTGGTGCTACAAAAGCCGGCCAGACAGTTCAGGTAATTACAACCTATCTTAATAATCTGATTGGTTCAAAAGGACAGGAATGGCATTTACTTACAGCAGGTGCCTTTGTATCTTTACTGCTTCCATTAATTGTTTTCCTTTCTTTACAGAAATACTTTGTAAGAGGACTTCTTGCCGGTTCTGTAAAAGGCTAATAATTGAGAGAGTTTAGACAGCTGATTTTTTAATTACTTTTTGAACGGTGTGAATATGTATAACTCTAGGCTCGAAGAAAATATGTCCCAGCTGACACAACTTTTGTTCAGCTTGTACGGACATAGATGGGACTTTTATAAAGTTCTTGATAAACTTGAAAAAATAATGCGCCAGGCTGCTGAAGTTTCTGATGATGCTTTTTCCTCTTGTGCATCATCAGATTCTAAATCAGCTTGCGAATATGATTCCAGCTGGATAAACGACCAGAAGACAGTTGGAATGGTGCTTTATGTAGATTTGTTTTCGGGAAATTTAAAAGAACTTATAAACAAAATTCCATATTTTCTAGAGCTTGGGGTTAATTATATTCACCTTATGCCTTTGTTCGACTGCCCTAAGGACAATAATGATGGCGGCTATGCAATCAGTTCCTACAGAAAAGTTCAGCCTTCACTGGGAACAATAGAAGACCTTAAGGAAGTTGCAAAGGCTTTTCATAAAGAAAACATCCGTCTGGTTTTAGATTTTGTTTTTAATCATACCAGTGACGAACATGAGTGGGCATTAAAAGCCAGAAAGGGTGACCCAAAATATAAAGATTATTATTACATCATCAAAAATAAAAATGAAGTTGATGAATGGAACCGTACCCTGAGAGAGATTTTCCCAACCTTCAGACGTGGCTCCTTTACCTGGCAAAAAGATATGAAGGCCTGGGTTTGGACAACCTTTAATTCTTTTCAGTGGGATTTAAATTATTCAAATCCAGAGACTTTTCTTGCCATGTGTGAAGAAATGCTTTCAATTGCAAATCTTGGAGTTGATGTTTTGCGCCTCGATGCACTGGCCTTTGTCTGGAAGGAAAAAGGAACAGCCTGCGAAAGTCTTCCAAAGGCTCACACATTGATTAAGGCTTTTCAGTATGTTGCAAAAATTGCCTGTCCTCGTCTGATTTTTAAGAGCGAAGCCATTGTGCATCCAAATCAGGTTGTTCAGTATATTCACGAAGATGAATGCAAGCTCAGCTACAATCCGCTGCAAATGGCTTTGTTCTGGTCTACTATTGCAACCCGCGATACAAGGCTTTTAACTTTGTCTCTAAAAAGAAACTGGAAGATTCCCGAGGGCACTGCCTGGGTAAATTATATCCGCTGTCATGATGATATCGGCTGGACCTTTAGAGATGAAGATGCTGCGGAATTTGGAATCAACGGTTATATGCACCGTCAGTTTTTGAATAAATTTTTCACAGGGCGTTTTCCTGGAACATATGCCTGTGGAGAACCTTTCCAGTTAAATCCTGCAACCGGTGATTGCAGAATCTGTGGAAGTATGGCAAGTCTTGCGGGGCTGGAACAGGCAGAAAACTTGCATAACCCTCTGCTTAGAAAAATGGCAGTTGGCCGCATTAAGATGATGTTTGCAACATTGCTTGCTTTGCCAGGTATTCCTCTCATTTACTTTAATGATGAAAGGGCTGTCTTTAATGATTATTCCTACAGAAATGTAAAAGGCAAAAAAGATGATTCCCGCTGGGTTCACCGCATAAAGACAGACTGGGAAAAACCATTTGAATATAAATCTCAAAAAGAAGTTTTTGACTTTGTGAAAAAGGCAATTTCAATTCGAAAAAGGGAAAAGAACTTTGGAGAAAATGATTTTTATATTTATGATAATCAGAATCCGCAGACTTTTATTTTTAAGCGTGGAATGGTTCATGTGGCTGTCAATTTTACTGATCAACCGGCCCCATATAAAATTGATGCCTGGTCGCCTGAAAGCAAAGATCTTTTGAGCGGAAAAAAATACTGGAATTATTCAGTTCAGATGCTGGAACCTTACGAAGTCCGCTGGTTAAAAGAAATCATAAAAAAATAAAAATCACATCAGTTTGAAACTGGAGAATTATTATGAAATTTTCGACTAACAGATTTACTAAAGATGCAATACCACATAACGAAACTCTGTTTACAATTGGAAACGGGAACATTGGTCTTCGTGGAGACACAGAAGAAAAAAATGGAACATATCATAAGGGAACTTATATAAACGGTTTTTTTGATACCGAGCCAATTTCATATGGCGAAGTAGCTTACGGCTATGCAAAAAATCATGAAACAATTTTAAATCTTCCAGATCCAAAAAGAATCGAAATGAGCATTGATGGAATTCAATTTGGAAAAGATGGAATCACCAGTCAGCTTTTAGAACTGGATGAAGAATCTGGAATTCTTACCCGAAAAGCAGACTGGAAAAATGACCACTTGAAAATTACACTTGAAAGTCAAAGACTGGCTTCTTTTGAACATCCAGATTGTATTGCAATAAAATATTGCGTAACTAATAAAAGTGATAAAAGTGTAAAAATAGAAATAGCGTCCTGCCTTGATACAAGCACAAAAAATATTATGGCAGAAGATGATCCTCGTGTTGGTGCAAAATTCCGTCACCAGCCACTTTTGATTGATGAAGCTAATGCAAAAATTTCAGAAGGAGAAATTTCATTTTCAGCTCATACTCAAAACTCCGGCTTAAAGCTGCAGGGTTTTGTTTTAAATTCTCTTTTTGTTGATGATAAAGAAATCGCATTTAATATAGAAGAATCTAATCTTATAGAAGAAAAAATCCCATATGTAGCAGCAAGCTTTCAGCTTGAAGCAGAAAAAAGTTTCTGCCTTTATAAATTCGTAACTTACATCTGGGGAAAAAAGCTGGAAACTGATGCAGAAAAAATTTGCCTGGACTTTGCAAAGGCTGGTTTTGAAAAAGCCTGTCATGAGCAGAAAAACTTTTTAGATGATTTCTGGAAAGTAGCCCAGATAGAAATTGAAGGCGACAAGGAAAGCGAAGAAGCACTGCATTTTAATCTCTTCCATCTGCTTCAGTCTTCTGGTCGAAGTGGAAAGGTCAGCATTGCTGCTAAAGGTCTCACTTCCGAAGGTTACGAAGGACACTACTTCTGGGATACAGAAAGTTATGTCTGCCCGGTATTTACTTACACTGCTCCTCAGGTTGCAAAAAAACTTCTTGAGTATAGAGCAAGCATTTTGGACAAGGCAAAATCCAGAGCAAGAGAACTGAATCTTAAGGGAGCCCTCTATCCCTGGCGTACAATTGATGGCGAAGAAACTTCGGCATATTTTCCTGCCGGAACAGCCCAATATCATATAGATGCTGATATTATTTTTGCACTCAATCGTTATCTGAATGCTCATGAGGAAGACTACGGTTTTGATAAAAAAGCAGTA
>Ga0247611_10009409_pt1 | contig 11757 bp, 5 predicted proteins | sample 177DNAGHGhighgp2_FD_192422 | JGI IMG/M metagenome (GOLD analysis project Ga0247611, IMG submission 192422) | Sheep rumen microbial communities from Palmerston North, Manawatu-Wanganui, New Zealand - 1770 DNA GHGhigh gp2 | ecosystem: Host-associated > Mammals > Digestive system > Stomach > Rumen ... | reverse complement strand
TAACTATTCATTCAGATAGTACTACTTTAAAAAATCCATTAACTCTAAATTATGATTTTACAACTTCTGATAAAAAGGGACCTAATTCATATACAAAAAGTGTAATACTTACAAGAACTAGTGATGATGAGTTAAGTGGAACAATTTCAATGAATAATGATGTTGATAAAACATTATATTTATGGATAAAAAGTGGAACAATAATGGATAATAAAAATAATAAGACATCAACGATAGTAACAGGACCATATGCTTTTTCACCAATAGTATTGGTAACATACAATAAAACTGCTGATGGAGTAACGGGTTGTGATGAGAAGAAAACAGTAGTATTTGAAGAACAATATGGAAAGAATGCTAATAATATGTCAGCTCCACTTTGTATACCTGAAAAAACAGGATATAACTTTTTAGGATGGACATATAAAGATACAAAAACAAAAATTACAAATACATCAAAAGTTAATATGAAATTAGACCATTATATAACTGATAATTGGGAACCTAAAGTATATAATGTAACGCTTGATAAAAATGGAGCAACAAATACACCAACAGCAAGTATAAAAACAACATATGATTCAAATGTCTTAAATCCAGCAACAATAACACTTCCTAAAAGAGAATATACAGTAAGGGGTTTTGGGTTAGATAGTAGTAGAAATTCTAATAATGCAACAGTAAGTAGTACTGGAAGTTTGAAATCGACATATATATTTAATGGTTGGAATACTAGTGCAACTGGTGGAAGCCAAGTAATTAATAATAGTGGTTCTCCAGCATTATTAGAAAATGTACCAGATTATACTGGTGTTGGAGGTATATGGCAAAGAGATGAAAGCACTAATAAGTTATATGCTAATTGGACAAGTGTACCTGTAACATTACCAACAATAGATAAAACAGGATATGAATGTGGATGGACAACATCATCTACAGGAACAACAATAGCTAATACAGGCGGCTCAAGCTATACACCAACCGCAAATACAACTATGTATGGTGTTTGTAGCGCTTGTAAATATAAAATTATATTTAATAAAAATAATGCATCAGCAACAGGAACTATGAGTAATAAAGAATGTACATATGATAAAGATTGTAAATTAAGGAATAATGCATATGCATTATCGGGCTATTCCTTTAATGGTTGGAATACAAAAACAGATAAAACAGGAGTTAATTACTCAAATGGTGAAACAGTTAAGAATTTAACTAATGTATGTAATGGTAATTTTAATTTATATGCTAATTGGTGTCAAAACTGTGTATCATCAGTATCCCATGGAAAATGTTCATTAGATGTTGATACTGCAGGTGTATGTAATTATACAACAAGTTGTGATAAAGGATATACAATAAGTAATAACGGGAAATATAATCCAGTATGTACTGCTGATGTTTATACAATTAGCTATGATTTAAATGGTGGAAATAACCATAGCAGTAATCCATCTTCATATACAGTAGAAAGCGATGATATTACTATTCAAGATCCATCAAGAACTTCGTATACCTTTGCTGGTTGGACAGGAAGTAATGGAACGACACCAAAAAAGAAACCAAAAATAACAAAAGGAAGTACAGAGAACAAATCATATACAGCTCATTGGTGCCAAGACTGTGCATCAGTATCTAATGGAAGTTGTTCATTAGATGTTAGTACAGGTGTATGTAAATATACAACAAGTTGTGATACAGGATATCATTATTCATCAGGAGCTAGTACGCGTAATCCAGTTTGTACAGTAAATACGTATACTATTGTATATCACGGAAACCGTAATGACCATGGAAGTATGGATGATACTTCTTGTACATATGGTACAAAATGTAAACTTCGTCCAAATGCATTTACTAGATATGGATATACATTTGTAAACTGGAATACTAAAGCTGATGGAACTGGTACAAGTTATGATAACGAGAAGGAAGTTCTTAATTTAACTACTACAAATGGAGGAAAAATTAATCTATATGCTATATGGCATAAAAATATTTGGGCAATAGATAATCCAGAAGGTGGAGCTGATACATTACATGATGCACTAAATAAAGCTTATGCTGGTGCAAATCTTAAACTTATGCGTACTTATAATGATACCTATGACAATGAGATGGATACTGTGAGAAATGTAAATATAAATTTAAATGGAAAAACTGCTAAATTATTATGGCGTTTAAAAATACATCATAATGTAAATATTGTAGGGGCCGGAGGAGTTTATAAATCAAAACATACTTGTTTTTCTTTTGATGGAGGTTCATCTTCTATAGTTGGAGGAACATATATAACAGAGGGAGATACATCTCATGTGGTCATGATTGATACAGATGCTCATCTGACTGTTAAGAATTCTATTTTTACAACTAGTACTGTAATGGGTCATTCTACTATTCTTATGGATGGAGGAAGAGCGGTTATTGATAATACTAGAGTATCCAGTACATCATCTGATCCGTCGTGTCTTACTCTTAGAGGTGATGGCCAGATACTTTTCAAAGGTAGTAGTACATGTGAGGCTACTAATGGGCAAGCAATGTTTGTAAGAATGACATCAAAAGGATTCCTTCATATTTTGAGTGGTGTTAGAGTTACGGCTAGTAATAAACATTCGGCTGTTGGGTTTACCAATACGTCTGTTGGAACATTCTGTTTATCTCCAGGCGCAATTCTTACGGGAAAAGAAAAATATAGTCTAAATGGCGCTAGTGTTTCTGTGCCGGGAGTAGGGTCTAAGGCTTGTAAAGACAATGGCGGTTACTAATTCCTATAAGAAAAAGGAAAGTTTTTATGCTTTCCTTTTTTTGCTATGTATCTTTTTGACAAATATTTGGTCTTTGATAAATTTATATTGATTGACTATGTTTTTTGATAGTGATAATATTTTAATATGGATAATAGAGATAAAGAAGAAAAATTAAAAGTATATCAAAATATGCTTAGATATGGTCAAATTGATGAAACTACTTATAATAATATGGTTAGTAGAAATATTGGTAATATTGATGATCTTAATAAACATAGATTTAATATTAAACCATTGATAGTAGTTGTTTTGTTTTGTCTTTTTGTTTTTTTAATATTTAAGTTAATAAATGTTGATAATGTAAATGATAATTATCAAAGAGAATATGAGTATGTAGATAGTTATAATTCAATAGATGCGCCAATTCAAAACTCTTATACTGGTAGTACAAATATGATAGTTAGAAATGTTAATATTGATGTAGAGTATGTGGCTTATTATGAAGTAAGTGGTAGAGTTGTTGCTAAGAGAGATTATCTTAGTACAGATGTAAAAAATGATACTGCTAAAACTGATGTAACTTTGGTATGGGGAAAATTAGCTACAGAAGATTATTTAAATCATATTGATTGGACAGCACCGGGTAATAGGTTTATTTATTGGCAAACTAATGATATGAATTGGTTTAAAAGGAATACTAGTGATGCTGAAGTTATTTCTTCATTTTCTAATAATCATTTAGTAACGACGGATACTAAACTTTTAAAGGGAATAAGAAGTATTAAAGATGGTGATTATGTTAGAATTAAGGGGTATTTAGTAAACTTATACTGGAATGAAGATGGAGAAAATTATTGGAAAACTAGTACAGTAAGAACTGATGATGGCGATGGAGCTTGTGAAGTTATATATGTTACTGATATAAAGTGGTTGAAAGAAGCGTAAAATAGATAAAAGTAATAGGAGTGGTAGTGTGGCAGGACTAGGTGCACATTTTAAAAGTAATTATGAAAATTGTATGTCTAAGAAACAAGCTGTTTTTCAAGGACAATTTTATCGTATAACAATATTAAGTGATTTGTTAGTAAGACTAGAGTTTTCAGATGAAGGATATTTTGAAAATAGATTGACGGAGTTAGTAAAATTTCGTAATTTTCCTGTGCCACAAATGAAGATAGATGAAAATGATAGTTTTTTAGATATTACTACTAAATATTTTAATCTTAAGTATGTTAAAGAAAAACCTTTTGCTGGTAGAATTGCTGATAGTAACTTAAAAATTATTTTATTAGATGGAAATAATAAAGAATGGTATTATAATCATCCAGAAGTTAGAAATTATAATGGTGTTATTGGAGATATTGATAAAACGGTTGATGATAGTGCTGTAGATAATCTTAATAATGTGAAGACAATTAAGAAAAAAATAAAGGATGTATTATATAAGGAGAAAGGTTTATATTCTCCTGATGGTTTTGCTTCTATTGATGATTCTAAGTCTAACTTTATTGATGAAGATGGAATGATAGTATATAACGATAAAAATAGAATTGATATGTATGTATTTATGTATAATACTGATTTTGGTAATTGTTTAAGAGATTATTATACTTTAACAGGAATGCCTCCTCTTATACCAAGATATGCTTTAGGTATATGGTGGAATAAGAATGAGTATTATTCTTTTGAAGATATTAAAAGATTATTAGTGGCTTTTAATAAATATAGGATACCTCTAAGCGTTTTATTACTTGGAGATGATTGGCATTTAAAAGATAAAAATAATTTAACTAGGTTTACTTCAGGATTTACTTTTAATAGAGAGTTGTTTCCGAAACCTAAAGAGTTTGTTGAATATTTACATGAGAGAGGTGTTAGCTTAGGATTGAATATTGATCCTAGTGATGGTATTTATCCTCATGAACCAAGATATGATGATTTAGCTAAGGAATTAGGAATAAGTGATAAACAAACAATACCATTTAATGTTTTTGATAAAACTTTATTAATAGGATATTTTAAGTATTTTATTGATCCTTTATATGAGGTTGGAGTAGATTTCTTTTGGATTAATTATAAAAAGATTAAAGATAGAACTACTCAAAGTATATTGAATTATTACCATTTTAATGATTTTAAAAAAATGGAAGGGTTAAGACCTTTGATTTTAGCTAAGCCTAGTAAGTATGCTATGCATAATTATCCAGTTCATTATAGTGGTGAAACGACTGTTTCTTGGGATTCTTTAAAGGATTTACCTTATTATAATAGTACTTCTTCTAATATTGGGATGACTTGGTGGAGTCATGATATTGGCGGTTATAAAGATGGTGTAGAGGATTCTGAATTGTATATTAGATATGTTCAATATGGAACTTATAGTCCGATATTTAGATTTGCTGCTAAGTATGGTTTCTATTATAAAAGAGAACCTTGGAGATGGGATGTTAAAACACTTGGTATTGTTAGAGATTATTGTTTGTTAAGACATAGATTGATACCTTATTTATATAGTGAAGCTTATAAATATCATGTAACTGGTTTACCAATTATTCAACCGTTATATTATCAATATCCAGCTATTTATGATGAAATAGAATATAGAAATGAATATTATTTTGGTACAGAATTATTTGTAGCTCCTATAACTAAACCTAAAGATAAAGTTATGAATAGGTCTGTTGAAAAAATATTCTTGCCTGAAGGAACATGGTATGATTTTAAAACAGGTAAAAAATATATTGGAAATAAAAGATATAATTTGTTTTATAAAGATGAAGACTATCCTGTTTTTGCTAAGAGTGGTTCTATTATTTGTTTAGCGGATTTGGAAAAGAATCTTAATTCTACTAAATCTCCTGATACTATGGAAATTCATATATTCCCTGGTAAGAGTAATACATATAATCTGTATGAAGATGATGGGTATAGTAATTTATATGAACAAGGATTCTATATTTTAACAAGAGTTGATTATAATTATATGCAAAATAATTATACAGTTATTATAAGAGCGTTAGAAGGTAAGACTGGTATAATACCAGCAACTCGTAATTATAGGATAAGATTTAGAAATACTAGGGAAGCTAATGATGTAATAGTATATATTGGTAAGAATCAAGTTAATAGTGTTTCTTACGTTGATGATACAGACTTTGTAGTAGAAGTAAATAATGTTTCAACTGTAGAACAGTTAACAATTAATTGTAAAGGAAAAGATATTGAAATTGATGCGGTAAGACTTATTAATGAAGATATCGATTCTATTGTTTCTGATTTACAAATAAAAACTAGTATAAAAGAAGAATTAGCTAATATTATATTTTCAGAGATGACTATTGATAAGAAGAGAATAGAAATTAAAAAGTTAAAGAAAAAAGGTTTAGATGATAAATTTATAAAAATGTTTAGAGATTTACTTAAATATATGGGACAAATTTAAATTTGCATTTTGTTTTTCTTTATAATATAATACAATCAATGAGGTGATAGTATGCCAGATAATTATGAAGAAGCGGGACGTCCTTCAATGCCTAGATCTTTTCGCCACTTTAGGCCAGGAGATCATTCGGGAGTACATACTGTTGTAGTAAGTAATCCTGATATGATGAGAGGTGCAGGGGATCCAGCAGTTAGGTATTTTGCTAGACCGGAATATGGTAGGACTTATTATGAAGTTCCAAAAGAGAAAACTTTTAGAGAAACTTATAGAGAAATATTGAGTGAGTTTAGAAGAAATTTTAAATGGTATCCAAATATAGTTATAAATGCTATGGCAGGTGTTGCATCTGTGCTTAAACATCCTGTACATACAGCCGTTGATAATCGTCGTTATAATTCAGCGAATGTTAGTAGTATAGCTAAAGATTTAATGAAAAAGAAGAGATTTTAGAATGTTGAAGAATGAGTAGTAGCTTAAGATTCTTTTTTAGAGAGTTTGTGGTTGGTGGAAACAAATAAAGATATTGAGTGAACTTGCATTTGGAGTTTTTAGGGTAATTCCTTTATAAATAAGAGCTAGCTAGTCTAGAAATTAAGGTGGTACCACGACATTTTCGTCCTTATGATGAAAGTGTCTTTTTTTTGGAGGGATATTATGTTTTATATATTATTTTTTTCGATAGTATTTTTTGTGGTTTATATTGCCTTTAGTTTGGTATATGAGGACGCCCTCAGAAAAGATAAGAAAACTATTAAGGAAATAGCGGTTGCGAAGAAAATATTTGATTTAGATGAAAAAAAGATAGATAATAAACGATTTTTAAAAGAAATTGCTTTTATTAATTCTTTTATAATTGCTATAACTGTTATAGTTGTTGATTTAATTGGGCTTAATAGTTTTTTATGGCTTCCAATTGCTTTTGGCTTAATATTAGTATTAATTTTTTCTTGTTATTTTATTTACGGGAAGATATTACATAGGAAATGGGGAAATGATAAAGATGACAAAAAATTATGATTTTAAAAAAATTGAAAAGAAATGGCAAAAATATTGGGATGATAATAAGACTTTCAAAACAGATATTTGGGATTTTTCAAAACCTAAGTATTATGTGTTAGATATGTTTCCATATCCATCAGGAGTTGGCTTACATGCTGGACATCCAGAAGGATATACAGCAACGGATATTATATCTAGGATGAAAAGAATGCAAGGATTTAATGTATTGCATCCAATGGGATATGATTCTTTTGGATTACCTGCTGAACAATATGCAATTCAAACTGGTAATCATCCTAGTAAATTTACAGATGAAAATGTTAAGTATTTTACTAAACAATTAAAAAGTATTGGTTTTGATTATGATTGGGATAGATGTGTATTAACTAGTGATCCTAAGTATTATAAATGGACTCAGTGGATTTTTAAACAATTGTATAAAGATGGATATGCTAAGTATGTTGATATGCCTGTTAATTGGTGCGAAGAACTTGGAACAGTATTATCTAATGATGAAGTAATAGATGGAAAAAGTGAACGTGGTGGTTATCCAGTAATTAGAAAAAATATGAGGCAATTATGTATTGATCAGCCTAAGTTTGCAGAACAGTTGCTAGAAGGTTTAAATGAAATAGATTGGCCAGAATCAACAAAAGAGATGCAAAGAAATTGGATAGGTAAAAGTATAGGAGCTCATGTTGATTTTAAAATTAAAGGAACTAAAGATTCTTTTACTGTATTTACAACTAGGTGTGATACTTTATTTGGAGCTACATATTGTGTTTTATCTCCAGAACATGAGTTAGTGGATAAAATAACTACTAAAGAGCAAAAGAAAGAGGTAGAAAAGTATAAAAAGGCAGCTGCTAGTAAGTCTGACTTAGAAAGAACAGAATTAAATAAAGATAAAACAGGTGTTTTTACAGGGGCTTATGCCATAAATCCAGTTAATAATGAAGAAATACCTATTTGGATTAGTGATTATGTATTAGCAACTTATGGAACAGGTGCTATTATGGCTGTTCCTGCTCACGATGATAGAGATTATGAATTTGCTATTAAGTATGATATTCCTATTATTCAAGTGTTAGAAGAAGTAACTGGAACGCCTCATGAAAATGAAACAAAAAAAGAATCAATAGTAGCTATTGTATATGATGAAAAGAATGATAAATATTTAACTATTAATTGGCATGATAAGGGAGGAAGATTATTTATTGGAGGAACAATAAAAAATGGAGAATCTCCTTTAGAATGTGCTATTAGAGAAGTTGCCGAAGAAACTGGTTATTGTGATTTGGAATTTGTTAGAGAATTACCAAGAATAAATCATCATTATTATGCTTATAATAAAGATAAATATTTTAATATAGATTGTACTGGCTTATTCTTTAAATTAAAAAATGATAAAAAGAAAAAACAAGTATTAGATGAAGATGAAGTATTTGATGTTGAATGGGTAGATAGTAAAGTTATTAATAAAGAAATAATGGATGAACTTCATAAAAAAACTTATGAATATGCTCTTAATCCTGGAGCAATGATTGGTGATGGAACTCATATTAATTCAGAGTTCTTAGATGGAATGAATAAACAAGAAGCAATAGATTCTATGGTTGCTTGGCTAGAGAAAAAGAAAAAAGGATGTAGAAAAGTTAATTATAAGTTTAGAGAGTGGATCTTTGCTAGACAAAGATATTGGGGGGAACCGGTTCCTATTGTTCATTTGGATAATGGAGAAGAATATTTATTGCCAGATGAAGAATTACCGCTTGTGTTGCCAGAATTAGAAGATTATAAAGCTCATAATGGACAAGCTCCTCTTGAAAATGCTGAAGAATGGAAAAAATATAATAAAGATAGTGTTAAAGGTGTTAGAGAAACATCTACGATGCCAGGATCAGCTGGATCTAGTTGGTATTTCTTAAGATATATTGATCCTGATAATTCACAAGAATTTGCTAATAAAGAATTGTTAAAACATTGGATGCCAGTTGATTTGTATGTTGGTGGTCCTGAACATGCTGTAGGACATTTAATGTATTCAAGAATTTGGAATAGGTATTTGTTTGATAAAGGTTTGTCTCCTGTTAAAGAACCATTTAAAAAATTAGTACATCAAGGTATGATTTTAGGAGAAAATGGTATTAAAATGGGTAAAAGATATCCTGAATTTGTTGTTAATCCTTTAGATATTGTTGAACAATATGGTGCTGATACTTTGAGAATGTATGAAATGTTTATGGGGCCACTTGAAGCTTCTAAACCATGGAGTAAAGCTGGAGTAGAAGGTGCGAAGAAATTCTTGGATAGAATTTGGCGTTTATATACTGATGATGTAGTTAAAATAGAAGAAAAAGAAAATAAAAAATTAGATAGTATTTATCATAAAACTGTAAAAAAAGTTACTAGTGATTATGAGTCATTATCTTTTAATACAGCAATTAGTGCTTTGATGATATTTGTTAATGCTGTTTATAAAGAACAAATATTTCCTAAAGAATATGCAGTTGGATTTATTAAATTGTTGAATCCTATTGCTCCTCATATTAGTGAAGAATTATATCATGAAGTATTAAAAATGAAAGATGATTTATCTCATTCTTCATGGCCTGTATATGATGAAGAAAAGACAAAAGATGATGAAGTAACTATAGGTGTTCAAGTTAATGGTAAATTACGTGGAGAAATAACTATTAGTGTAGAAGACGATGAAGAAACTATTAAAGAAAAAGCATTAAATGAAGATAATGTTAAGAGATTTATTGACGGAAAAGAAATTGTTAAAATAATAGTTATAAAAGGAAGAATTGTAAATATAGTTATAAAGTAGGAAAAACTAAAGGAATAACTTCTAAGTTATTCCTTTTTTTTGGAATTTATGATATCATTGATAATGAATAATAATGAGAAAATATATATATAGAATAGAGGTGAGAGGAATGCTTAAGGTTAGAATAAAAAACAAATTAAAAAGAATAACTAAAAAAAGACTTGTAACATTGATGGCTATATTTGTTATTCTAGGCATTTCTTTGGTTTCTATTTATAGATTATATGCTGCTTTTGTAAATTCTAGTGATTATACTGAATCTTCTTTGGGTGATACAACTGTATATGTTAATAGTTTGGATCAAGATAAAAACTATTATTTGGGATTAAATTATACTAATATTACAAGTACTTCTTTACCTACGGGAGTTAATCAAAATTTATATAATGAGGATAATCTCGTTCCTGTTACTATTAATTATGATGGAACAGATATTAATGATTCAACTTTAGTAGGTAAGGTTTCACCTACAGAAAACTATAGTAAATATACATATTATAAGTATTATCCTTTGAAGGATGGAAAAATAGAAATTGAATTACCTGATAATTTATTTAGTTTAAGACCTAAAGGTAAAGGCTTTGAAGGATGGGCTACTAACTATAGTGGTACAGTTTTAAGACTTGATAGAACTACTTATACAAGATATGCTACAGTACCTGTTGTTAGTGCTAGTACACCAATTGAAATAACTTTTCATGCTATTTGGGGACCTGCTGATTATCAAGTTGGTGGAACAGGTTTAATTGATAATTTCAAACCATATATGATGGTAAGAAAACAAAGTAAAATCTTAGGAACTCAAGCTGATATTCAACCTGGTGTAACTTATAATTATGATTTTGATCCTGATACTACTTATTTAGAGCAGATAACTATTACACCTACTAATCCAGGTGGTATGAATTTTACTGGTTATTATAATGAATATGGTGCCTATTACTATGGAACATATAACTGTAGAAGAAATAGGACTTGTACTTATTATGCTCGAACTTCTGATGTTGATTATAATCCTTCTAAAACTTATTATTATCTTGTTCAAAATGGAACAGGTTTTAGCGTATATCAAGTAACTAATGCTAATCTAAGACCAATTTTAGGATTTGATCCTATTGATAATGGTACTAATATGATTGGTTATTTCTATAAAAAAGATATAAATAATGATGATGCAAGTCTTTATTATGATGCTTCAGGAATTAATTGTAGCGAAGCAGCATCTTCTTGTACTTCAAATAATACTTATAAACTTGTACAAGTTGGAGATACAGAAGCTAGTTATTATGGAGATAGTGTTGATGAAGATAATAATGTAATACCTGGTTTGAATCCTGGTGATTATTATTATTTAGTTACTAGGGATACAAATATTCTTGTACTTACTAGTAATGCTAATGCTAATGCTGTTACTAGTAATAATGGACAACCATTTACTGTTACAGCAAGTAATCAATCAGCTAATAGTAATAATACAAATATTGGTACTTCAAGGATAAATGGTGGATATAGATTAATTGCAAATAGTGATATGACTATTGAAAATATTAATTTTGGTTATAGTGCTCCAAGAGGAACTGCTGAAAATAGTGATTCAATAGGTACTACTGATAATGGTATATATGCTAATTTTTATAATTTTAAAATAGGTAGAAATGTAAAACATAATACTAATGCTAATACAAGAATTGGAGAAGGTTTCTTTGGAGGAGATACTGATTCTGATACGGAGT
>Ga0247611_10009408_pt1 | contig 11758 bp, 9 predicted proteins | sample 177DNAGHGhighgp2_FD_192422 | JGI IMG/M metagenome (GOLD analysis project Ga0247611, IMG submission 192422) | Sheep rumen microbial communities from Palmerston North, Manawatu-Wanganui, New Zealand - 1770 DNA GHGhigh gp2 | ecosystem: Host-associated > Mammals > Digestive system > Stomach > Rumen ... | reverse complement strand
GACGGCGGTGCCGTGTTCACCGATAACGACGAGTGGGCCGCCCTCATCGAGTCCTACCGCGTTCACGGCAAAGGCAGCTATAAATACGACAATGTCCGCATCGGTCTCAACTCGCGCCTCGACACCCTACAAGCCGCTATCCTACGGGTAAAATTCAAAGCCTTCAAAGAGCACGAGCTGGCCGACGTCAACCGAAACGCCGAATACTACACCCAGCTCATCAGCGGCATGACCCGCTTCATCAGCAAGGAGATCCAAATCACCCCGCCCTATATCCCCGCCGGCTTCTCCAGCAGCTGGGCGCAATACACCATCCAGCTGAGCGTCCCCTCAGGCAACGGCACCTTCAACCGCGAGGTGCTGCAGGCCAAACTCAAAGCCAAGGGCATCCCCACCATGGTCTACTACCCCACCCCCATGAGCGGCCAGACTGCCTTCAAAGAGGTGCACAGCTTCGCCCTCACCCCCCATGCCCACACGCTCTCCAAAAGCGTGCTCTCCCTGCCCATGCACCCCTACCTCACCCGCGAGGAAATCCGCACAGTGGCCGAGCAGCTGATTTATAGTATCTAACCTTCACATCCCCACAAGGCACAGGCTTCAATCATGAAGATACTCACCATCATCGGGGCACGCCCCCAAATCATCAAAGCCGCCGCCGTCAGCCGTGCGGTGCGCGACCTTTTCCCTTCGCAAATCGAGGAGTCTATCCTCCACACCGGCCAGCACTACGACAACAACATGTCGCAGGTCTTCTTCGACCAGCTGGGCATCCCCCAGCCCGACTTCAACCTCGGGGTCGGCTCCGGCTCCCACGGCCTCCAGACCGCCCGCATGATTAGCGGCATCGAGGAGGTGCTGCTCAACAATCCCTTCGACGGCATCATCCTCTACGGCGACACCAACTCCACCCTCGCCGGTGCTGTGGCGGCCTCCAAAATCCACGTCCCCGTGTTCCATATCGAGGCCGGCCTGCGCTCCTTCAACATGGCCATGCCCGAGGAAATCAACCGCATCGTCTGCGACCAGCTCTCCAGCATCTGCTTCGCCCCCACCCAGACGGCTGTCGACAACCTCCGCCGCGAGGGCTTCACCGACAGCCCCGCCACCTTCCGCAACGGCAAAGGCCGCCGCGTGTGCAACTGCGGCGATGTGATGTACGACAACAGCATGTACTTTGCCACCCTCGCGCAACAGCACAGCACCATCATGCAGCAACTCTCGCTCCAACCCGGTGCCTACATCCTTGCCACCATCCACCGCGACAACAACACCGACAACCCCGAGCGGCTCTCCGCCATCCTCCGCGCCCTCGTCGACATAGCCGTGCAGGACAACATCCGCATCGTGCTCCCCCTGCACCCTCGCACCAAGAAGATTCTCGACACCAACCCCTCCCTCCTCCCCCCATACGCCGACAGCCTCACCATCATCCCGCCAGCCAGTTTCTTCGACATCAACATGCTCGAGCAGAACGCCCGCATCGTCATGACCGACAGCGGCGGTGTGCAGAAAGAGGCTTTCTTCTTCGAGAAACCCTGCGTCATCCTCCGTCCCGAGACCGAGTGGGTGGAGATTGTCGACCATGGTGCAGGCATCATTGCCGACGCCGACTACAACCGCATCGTCAGCGCCTACCGCCAACTGGTCGACCACCCCGTCCATTTCCCACACCTCTTCGGCGACGCCCATGCCGCCGAGAAGATTCTGCAAACTATTCTCGACTATTAACCCCCGCGCCATGACCCTCCACACCGACGCCCTGCACCGCATAGCTTACGCCACCGACGCTTCGGCCTATCGCGAAATACCCCTTGCCGTGGCCTACCCCGCCACCCAAGAGGAGCTTGTCGAGCTCATCCATCTGGCCCGCCAACGCGGCACCCATCTCATCCCCCGCGCCGGCGGCACCAGCATCGCCGGACAGGTGGTGGGCAACGGCATCGTGGTGGACATCAGCCGCCACCTCAACCATATCATCGAAATCAATGCTGCCGAACGCTACGCCTGGGTGGAACCTGGCGTGGTGCGCGACGAGCTCAACTTAGCCCTCAAGCCCCACGGCCTCTTCTTCAGCCCCGAGACCTCCACCAGCAACCGCTGCTGCATCGGCGGCATGGTGGGCAACAACTCCTGCGGCACCCACTCCCTCGTCTACGGCAGCACCCGCCACCATGTGCTCGAAATCCGCGGCCTCCTTGCCGACGGCACCCCCTTCACCACCGCCTCGCGCCAAGGCAGCCCCTTGCTCGACAAGATATACGCCCAGCTCGAAGCCTGGAAAGCCGACCCCGACATCCGCCGCCTTATCGCCGACCACTTCCCCGACCCCTCCCTGCGCCGCCGCAGCTGCGGCTACGCCATCGACGAGGCACTCGACCCTAACCTCAGCGCCCTCCCCGGCAGCCCCGCCCAGCCCGACGAAATCGACCTCTGCAAACTGATTTGCGGCAGCGAGGGAACCCTCTGCTTCATCACCGCCGTCAAAGTCTCACTCGACCCCCTCCCGCCAGCCGAACAGATGGTGCTCTGCGCCCACTGCCATTCCCTGCCCGACAGCTACCGCGCCAACCTCACCGCCCTGCGCCACCAGCCTGTGGCCATTGAGCTCATGGACGGCAAAATCCTCGAGCTCTGCCGCAACAACCGCACTCAGGACCGCAACCGATTCTTCATCCAAGGCGAACCCGCCGCCCTCCTCATCGCCGAATTCAACGGCCCCGACATGGAGAGCCATGCCGACGCCCTCGAACACGAACTCCTCGACCAAGGACTCGCCTACCACTGCAGCCGCGTCTTCGGTGCCGACATCAGCCGTGTGTGGGCCCTCCGCAAGGCCGGTCTCGGCGTCCTCACCGGCGTTAAGGGCGACAACAAACCCATCGGCGTCGTCGAGGACACCGCCGTGGCCCCGGAACGCCTGCCCCAATACCTCGACGATTTCCAGCAGATGATGCAACGCCTCGGCCTCGAGTGTGTCTATTATGGCCACATCAGCACTGGCGAGCTGCACCTGCGCCCCATCATCAATATCAAAGAGGCCCATGGCCGACAGCTTTTCCGTCGAGTGGCCGAGGAGAGTGCCCTCCTGGTGCGCAAACACCGCGGCAGCCTCAGCGGCGAACACGGCGACGGCCGTCTGCGCGGCGAGTTCATCCCCCTCATGTATGGCGACGAGGTCTACCAGCTCATGCGTCAGGTAAAGCAGTGCTGGGACCCCGACGGCATCTTCAACATGCACAAAATCGTCGACGCCCCGCCCATGGACCAAGGGCTCCGCTACGACGTCGACCAGACATACCTCTGCCCCGACCACGACCTGATGTGCAGCATCGAGCAGTGCAACGGAGCTGGCGACTGCCGCAAGAGCAATGCCATCGGCGGCACCCTCTGCCCCGCCTACAAAGTCTCCGGCGACGAGCTGCAGTCCACCCGCGCCCGCGCCAACATCCTCCGCGAACTCCTCACCCGCGGCCTACCAGCCCAGTCCACCCTGTCCGACCTGTCCGACCAGTCAGACAAGTCGGACAAGTCGGACAAGTCCGACCAATCCTCCCACTCCCTAATCGAGCAAGCCCTCTACAGCTGCCTGGCCTGCAAAGGCTGCAAAGGCGAATGCCCCTCCAACGTCGACATGACCCGCATCCGCGCCCAGGTGCTGCAGATGCTCTACGACCGCCACGGCACCCCCTTCCGCAGCTGGATGGTGGCCCGCATGGCCATGGTGGAACGCCTCGGCCATCTGGTCTACCCCCTATACAACTACTTCGCCACCGCACGCTGGTCGTCGACAATCATCAAGCGCATCGTCTCTTTCAGCCCCCAGCGCGCCATCCCGCCCCTCTCGCCGCGCTCCATGCGCCAGCTGGTCAAGGCCGACGGCACCGACAGGCAAGCCACCCGCAAGGTTTACCTCTTCGCCGACGAATTCACCGACCTCCAGGAGGCCGAGCTGGGACAGACCTTCGCCCGCCTGCTCACCGCCTTGGGCTACCAAGTCATCATCCCCGACCATGCCGAGAGCGGCCGCGCTGCCATCTCCAAAGGATGCCTGCACCTAGCCTCCTCTTTTGCCCGTCGCAATGTCGAGCGGCTGCGCCACCTCGTCACCGACGACACCCCGCTGGTGGGCATTGAGCCCAGCTGCATCCTCACCTTCCGCGACGAATACCCCGACCTCGTGCCGCCCGAACTGCGCGACGACGCCGTCCGTCTGGGTCGCAACTGCCTCCTTTACGACGAATTCATCATGCGCGAAGTGGCACGCGGCAACATTCGAGCCGAGCAGTTCAGCACCCTCCCCGTCGAGGTATGGCTCCACGGCCACTGCCACCAGAAAGCCATGGTGGGCATCGAGAAGACTGCCGCCATGCTACGCCTGCTCAAAGGCATCACCCTCCACATCATCCCCTCGGGATGCTGCGGCATGGCAGGCTCCTTCGGCTACGAGAAGGAGCACTACGCCACCTCCATCGCCATTGGCGAGATGGTTCTCTTCCCCACCCTGCGCCGCGCCCTGCCACAGGGCGACGCCACCGACAGCGTCACCCCCACCCTCGTGGCCGCCCCCGGCACCTCCTGCCGACAGCAGATCCTCGACGGCACCGGCATTCACGCCCTCCATCCCGTCGAAATCATGTACCGCTGGCTCGCCCGCTGACACCCCCTTAAACCCAAATCGGTCATTAGGAAACCGAAAACTCCTACGGAGTATAATTTGAGAGGGGTATGACGTTGGCTATTAAGCGAGAGCTTCTACGGAGCACCTGCCGAATCGTGCAATGCATGGGGAATATCCCTGCCCCGTAGGGGCTTTCGTTTAATAGCATATCACGTTGTTATACAGATATATTCTCCATAGGAGATTTCGAATAGGTATATTCTAACAACCGATTTGGGTTAAAGTTAGATTCCACGTATCACGCGTATTACGCGTATCATCTCCATGTGATACGCGTGACACGTGGAGTATTCTATTGGCCATTAAGCAGAAACCACGGAGGAAATGACGAATCGTGCAACGCATGGGGATAAACCCTGCCCTGTAGGGGCTTTCGTTTAACCCAAATCGGTCATTAGGAAACCGAAAACTCCTACGGAGTATAATTTGAGAGGGGTATGACGTTGGCTATTAAGCGAAAACTCCTACGGAGTACCCGCCGAATCGTGCAATGCATGGGGAATATCCCTGCCCCGTAGGGGCTTTCGCTTAGTAGCATACCAAGTTGATAGATAGGATATTTCTCCATCGGAGATTTCGAATAGGTATATTCCAATGACCGATTTGAGAATATCTCTTCCGTGTGATACGAGTGATACGTGGAGACCCACCACCTGGCATGTCTGGAAATACAAAAGCCCCCGTCGAAACGACAGGGGCTTTAACCTAAAAACCTAAAACAAATTACTTCTTACTTCTTGGCATATTTCTTGTACTTGCTCATGAACTTATCGACGCGTCCAGCGGTGTCGACCAGTTTCAGTTTGCCGGTAAAGAAAGGATGGGATGTGTTGGAGATTTCCAACTTCACAACAGGATACTCGTTGCCGTCGGTGTAGGTGACAGTCTCTTTGGTGGCTGCGCAGCTTCTGGTCAAAATCATGTTGTCGTTGGACATGTCTTTAAACACAACCAGTCTGTAATTCTCGGGATGGATACCTTTTTTCATCTTTTTGAGTTCTTTTTGCCGTTTTAAGCAGTGGCTCGTAAACGATTGTTAATATTTATTTTACCTTACTTTTTCTATTCAAAATAGGCCCTTCTGGGGCTTCGCTTTGAGTTTGCAAAGATACGAACTTTTTCCGACATAGCAAACTTTTTCTTCACTTTTGGCCGAAAAAGTTTTCCACAGGCCTTCTTACGGCAGGCGGTAGTTCATCCTGCGGTGCTCGGCCAGCTGTTCGTACTTAGTGCCCGGACGGCCGTAGTTGACATACGGGTGGATGGCGATGCCCCCACGCGGGGTAAAGATGCCCGTCACCTCCAGGTAGCGAGGATCCATCAGCCGCACCAAATCCTTGAGGATGATATTGACACAGTCCTCGTGGAAATCGCCGTGGTTGCGGAACGAGAAGAGGTAAAGCTTCAGGCTCTTGCTTTCCACCATGCGGTGGTCGGGGATATACATGATGCGTATCTCCGCGAAATCGGGCTGCCCGGTGATGGGGCACAGCGTAGTGAATTCGGGGCAGAGAAACTCCACCCAATAGTCGTGCTCGGGGTGCTGGTTCTCGAACGCCTCCAACACACCGGGGGTGTAGTCGTCCGGATAGGCGACCTCATGCCCCAACTGCTGCAAATTATCGTTTTTTCTGTCCATGATATTTTATTACTCCTTATACATTTTACAATTCAATCAACCATACTACAACCTCATTATCCTTCTATCCCACAGCTGGAATGCTCCGTAGGAGCTTCCGTTTAATAGCAACAAATCATACCCTCATACTCCATTCCCCGTAGGGGATTTAGGACCATCCATCCTTTCCTCTAAACATCTAAAAACATATCGGTCATCGTATTGAACTCCAAAAATCTCCAAAAACTCCATATACTCCTCTTTAAACGTCTTTTTCCTATGATGCTCCTCCTGATGTTTGATATAATTCACAACACCGTCAATCTGCGACTTCCCATACGAAAAGGGGCCATAGCCCTCTTGCCATGCAAACTTACCTACAACAAGACGTTGCTCATTTATCCAGACAGAGGAGGCTCTCTTCAACTCCAACACCAATTCCGATACCGACTGATTCGGTGACATGCTTACCAATAGATGGACATGGTCGGACATACCCCCAATAGCGTACACCTTGTGACCACGCTTCTGAACCATGGCAACCATATATTGGTGAAGACGCTGTCTCCATGAGGCAGAAATGACACCATCACGGTATTTCACCGCAAAGACCAAATGTATAAATATCTGACTATATGTGTTTGCCATGATAATCCTTCTTCCGAAATCCCTTACAGGGAATTATGCTGCTTTTTCATCTCTCTCTATTAAACGAAATCCCCTACGGGGAATCGCTGCCGCCTCATCATCCTTACGCTATTAAACGTTATCCCCTTCGGGGAATCGCTGCTTAGCCACCTCTCTCTATTGAACGTTATCACTTTTGGGGAATCCTCCCGCGCAATTCCTCTCCATTCACACCGATACATCATAGGCACACTTTGTTTTAAACCCATTTCAACCATCCACAATGATTCACCGTAGTAATTTCCGTTTAATAGAAACAAGTCTCACCTTCATACGCCATTCCCCACAGGGGATTTCTCGCGCAAAATCGGCTGCAAAGATACGAAAAAAAATCCATACCGCGGGAAAATGCCGACACCGACAATGCACTAAGTCCCTTCAATATCGTATCGATTGACGATTGTTACTGCATCGTTTTCCTTTTCTATAAAGGGTAACGATGCAGTAACGAACGGAGATGGATCCTATATTGAACGACGCCTCAGCGACTGGAACAAAAAAAGGGGGCCTCACGACCCCCTCCGAGATTGAAACGATAATTCGTATCTTATCTTTATCGTTATCGTTGTAGTGTTTAGTGCTTTACGGATTGCAAAACCTTTTACTCGATTGTGCCGAATTGCAAATCCGCCACAACGGGTTAATTGACATCACGAACAAGACGCACAGAACAACCTCTTTTCTTAGGCTTATTTAACTGCCGGACCCCCCTAGACCAGATATTTACAAACGTGCCATTACTTGAACTACTACCTGATGACCAATAACAAAAACTATCAGAATAGGGTCTTATTATTGGATTATCAACGCTTACGGTATGATTCTCGTTTAAATAGCCTGCATTGGGCAAGAAAACAGCACCGGCGGCATGCATCTTGGCATAATCATTGACAGAATAAATATTGCCCGTACTCGTACTCCAGCCATTATCTGATGGCTCATTTATATTAGCCGGTACAGAGACATCAGCGGGGTGCGTATAATCATCAGGAAAGATGACAACACATTTTTTCCCATCAACTAGTACCTTAACATACCTGGCATTTGCAGTGGAACCAACTGTTGAACAACCTGTTCTACTGTTGAAAATATACAGCCATTCAGAACTAGTTAATGTATGCCAAGTATTAGGAGCGTCGGCTGAAGATCCATTGAGGATTGAATAGTGTCCCCAATCATCAAATGAAGTAGGATACAAAGAATTATCATCATCATCGAGCGTAGGATTACCGCCTGTTCCCCAACCAAAAAGGTCTATCACACCAGTGCCTGCAGTAAGATTAGCTCTGTTTGCACTACCAATACATGAATATTCGGTATTTGCGAACTGGTAACATTGATTGTCCATATCATATTCAAGATTGCCTGGTGAGAAAAGAACCTGGTCGCCATTACTATTTATTGTAAATGGGAAGCCGGAACTCTGGAAGTTAAGATTGGACAGGGTGACAGAAGAGTAGCGGCTACGGGCGATATTGATTGAAGTGGGTGCATCCTTGCTGCCTGCTGCAGGATCGAAGAGTTTGGTGGCCATACGCCCATCGGAGGTTGTGATGGTAATCCCCATACGTGGATAGTCACCAACAGGAAGATATAAGAGAAAATCACTACCGTCTCCGCTAATATCTATCGGAGTTGGGCAAGAGAGCTGGACGTTTGACGGAACTGGATTATAAACATCATAATTTGGGCTCGGGTTATAATTCGTTGTAGCCACCATAGGATTTCCTTCGCTGTCGGTGGTTTTCAAAAAATAGCCGGAAACAGGATGAGAGTCATCTGTATTGATACTTATCATCGATACGGCATCACCAGTGTTACCTATCAGATGGAGACGGAGAATACCACAGAGATTTTTAAACGTAAGATGGGCTGTTTCAGACTCGGAATACATAGGAAAACCCTGCATCTTACCATCGGGAGTGGCAGTCTGATATCTCTTTATTGTTATTTCATCATTATATGACAGTCCATTACTGGATCCTGAACGCAGGTCGGCAGGATAGTATACAAAATAGTTGCCTACACCTTGTGTTGTGACATCCACTCCTTGTGTATAAACGAAATCGGCATGTCCTGAAAGGTTTGTAAGCGTACTTTGGTCAATAGTGTATGTGCCAAAACATACTTGGCCAGGTGCGTTGGGTAGGACTCGAGTTGCCAAGATTTGGTCATCATTCTGCCATTGAAACCCATCTTCAAGATTGAAGGAGACCTTTGCATCTTTGGAGTTATATCCTTCGAGCGAAGCACGAAACCTGCCCCCAGAAAGTGTTTCTTTCTCACAGGAAAACAACATTGACGACACAAGCGTCAATGAAAAGAAATATAAGAAAATCTTTCTCATGATTATATCATTTTATTTATTAAAAAAAGTATCCACCATAATCAAGGTTATTGTTCTCGTCGGTAGGTTGAGCCTCGTTTTCAGATACTGACTCAAATGTATCATCTTCACCGTCACCACTCAAATTGAAACCGCGTTCGACGCGGAAGGCGACAGTTTTCACCGTGGGGGTGAGGTATATGTTGTGTTTAATCTCTTTCATTGCCGTTATTATTATTTTTCTGTTTGGTTTTATTTCGGTAAATTGGTTGTTTTTTATAAAACGCGGGGCGGCGGGCCGCCCCGCGTTGTTGTTTGTTTATTGAAGTGTTGATTAACGTGTAATGTTTTTTTATATAAGCGGGGCAGTATGAGCTGCCCCGCTTGGTTAGTTGATAAATCTTGACTTCAAGACGGAGAGTTACTGCTCGTTAGCAGTCTTGACCAGACGGACATTGTGGGTGTTGTAGGTTTGGCCAGAGCCACCTGAATGCTGGTTGAGCTTGAAGTGGAATTTCCACAGCGCGTGATGGCTGGGATCCTCGGTGGAGGTCCAGTAACGGGACCACTCATTCATAGTCTCCATGCAGGGGATAAAGACGGCACCAGCGGCTTCCATAGCAGCCCACTCCTGAAGAGTGTAGACATTGGCCGAGGGGAACTGCATAGTTCCACCGTAACCGTTGAAGTGTTTGCCACCAGTGGTGTCGCGATCGTTGTAGTTATCGGGAACCAGGATGAGGCCATCGACGGAAGTGCCGTTGTCCAGATTAATTCTGCCCATGTTGTGGTTATGACCGCGGCGGGTATAAGCAGAGGTACCAGCTAATTTGTTCAGGGCATAGGCCCACTCGTCTCTGGTAAGGGTATACCAAGGATCGTTGGCGTTGTCCGCATTGACGGTGACGCCCCAATCGACGAAGTCGGCATAGTCCATGTCGCCATGTTCGCCGGGAGTATCGAGACCATAGTTGCTGGCCACGGTGCTGGGGTGGAACATGTCGCGAGGACCGTTGGCGGTAGCATTGTTGTAATGCTCGTACTGGGTGTTGCCCAGACGCCAGGCGTTGTTCTCATAAATCAAGTTACCCTTTGCGAAGTAGACCTGCTTGTTGTCGGAGACAGAGATGAGACCGTCGATGAAGGGGTCGGGAGCAAAGTCGGTGGCAATGTTGAGGGTGAAGTAATGGCTACGCTCGATGGCGATAGTAGCACCGGCGGGAGCGGTCTTCACGCGCTTGGCATTGTCGTAACGATAGATAGTGACCTGCAGGTTCTGGTAGTTGCCAGCGGGCATGGTGACGAAGAAGTCGTGACCGCCAGTGATGTCCTGCGGAGTGGTGCAGATGAGGGTGGTGGTGGTGGTGCCTTCGGTACCGTTGGTGAGAACGGGGTTCTCACCGCTGTTGTCGATGTCGAAAGTGCAGTTGATGGCAGTCTCGGCAGTGACTTCAATCTTGTAGATGCTGACATTCTCCTGCTCGAGGTGAACCTTCAGAGCTCCGCAGAGGTTTTTGAAGTAGAGGTTCTCGTCAGTGGAGGTGGCAATCATGGGGAAGTTGGACATGAGGTTGCCGTCCTCGGTCTCCTGGAGGGCAGGAAGAGTGATGTTGCTGGCGCTGTTGGCCAGAGCAGCAGGATAGATAGCGGTTACTTCATCGCCCATGTAGGTGACGGGAGCACCCAGACGGCGCAGCTTGGCGGAACCGGGGTTGCCCTCTTCGGGGGTGGCGATGTAACGGCCGGGAACAAGACCGTAAATCATAACGGTATCGTTGGCATTCCACTGGATAGCGGTGCCGTTGTAGGTGGTTTTGGAGTCGCCTGAGCAGTTCTCCATGGTGGCACGGAATTGGTAGTCACCGTTGTTCTGTTCGATGTCTTTCTTGCAGGAGGTGGCACCAAAAGCAACCAATGCACAGAGGGAAAGGCTTACTAAAGTTTTCTTCATGTTTTGTTTGTGTTTGCTGATTCTTTTAAATTAATTGAACTTAAATGGATTGCGCGGAGGAAGCATCAACTCCATGTGGCGGAACCAGACTCGTTGAAAGACTCGATGGTGCTGTTACCGTCGTTCTGTACGTTGCTGAGGATAAATCCACGTTCAACGCGTGCTTCCATGGCCTCCACCTGGGGAGCCATGTAGGTCATCTTGATTGTTTTCTGTTCTTTTTTCATTTTGTTGTTTTGGGTTAATAAGAATGGTTAATTAATAATGGTTTTGATTTGCCATAAAAGCGGGAGGCATGAGCCGTCCCGCTTCTACAGATTATTTCTTATTCGTTGGTTTCGCGTGCGGTCATGACAAGACGGACACCGATGGGCTGGTCGTCGTTCCATGCGGAAGAGGAGCTCATGCTAGCATTGCTGGCCTTGAAACGCCAGCTCTGGAAACGCTCGCCGATACGGCTGACGGTCCAGTAGTATCCTTGAGTGGAAGCGCCGA
>Ga0247611_10009407_pt1 | contig 11759 bp, 8 predicted proteins | sample 177DNAGHGhighgp2_FD_192422 | JGI IMG/M metagenome (GOLD analysis project Ga0247611, IMG submission 192422) | Sheep rumen microbial communities from Palmerston North, Manawatu-Wanganui, New Zealand - 1770 DNA GHGhigh gp2 | ecosystem: Host-associated > Mammals > Digestive system > Stomach > Rumen ... | reverse complement strand
GGCCACGGCCGACACCGTCATCGACGGCTGGCTCCATCCCGGCGACATGGGGTACATCTGCCCGGAAGATCCTGATTTCCTGTATGTCGTGGGCCGCTTCAAGAGCCTCCTGATCTCCTCCGACGGCGAGAAGTATTCCCCGGAAGGCTTCGAGGACAACCTCACCGAGACTTCCAAATATGTCAATGCCTGCGTGCTCCACAACAACCAGAACCCGTACTGCGTCGCCTTGATCGTCCCCGACAAGGCTGCCTTGAAGGAAGCCGTGGAGGCCAAGGGGCTGGACGCCGCGTCCGTCGAGGGCCGCCAGGCCATGCTGGACATCATCCAGGCCGAAGTGGACACCTACAAGAAGGGCGGAAAGCATGAGGGCATGTTCCCGGAACGCTGGCTCCCGAGCGCCATCGGCATCTGCGACGAGGAATTCACCATCGCCAACAAGATGATGAACTCCACGATGAAGATTGTCCGTGGCAAAGTGGAAGAGCACTACGCCTCCCTGCTGGATTACCTCTATACCGCCGAAGGCAAGGACATCCGCAACGTGCGCAACGTCGAGGCGCTGAAATAGACGCCCGCGATATTTATGCAGCCCGGCTCGTTGCGAGACCGGGCTTTTTTTGTACAAGGTGTGTTTTCATGTGTGACATCTTGTACGCGGGAAGACCCTCCACGCAAGATTTACGTACAAGATATGCTATCTGAAATCACACCTTGCACAAAATCTTCCTCACGGCCAAATATTTGCAGAAAGATTTGGCCGTTCCGGAAAAACATCCTATATTTGCAGTGTAATAGCATACTAATACACACGAAATGCTGATCGAACTCAAGGACGTCAACAAGACGTACGACAACGGACAGCCCCTGCACGTGCTCAAGGGCATCAACCTCGCCATCGAACGGGGCGAGTTCGTGTCCATCATGGGCGCGTCCGGTTCCGGGAAGTCCACCCTCCTCAACATCCTGGGCATCCTGGACAGTTACGATACCGGCGAATACTGGCTGGACGGGAAACTCATCCGGGACCTGAGCGAAAAGACGGCGGCGGACTACCGCAACCGGATGATCGGCTTCGTGTTCCAGAGCTTTAACCTGATCAACTTCAAGACAGCCGTGGAGAACGTGGAGCTTCCCCTTTATTATCAGGGAGTTCCGCGGAAGAAGCGCCACGAGTTGGCCATGGAGTACCTGGACAAGCTGGGGCTCACGGCCTGGGCTTCGCACTTTCCCAACGAGATGTCCGGCGGCCAAAAGCAGCGTGTCGCCATCGCCCGCGCCCTTATCACGCGCCCGCAGATCATCCTGGCCGACGAGCCCACGGGCGCGCTGGATTCCAAGACCAGCGTGGAAGTGATGCGGCTGCTCAAGCGCCTCAACCAGGAAGAAGGGATGACCATCATCGTGGTCACGCACGAAAGCGGTGTCGCCAACGAGACGGACAAGATCATCCACATCAAGGACGGGGTGATCGGGGAAATCGAAGAGAACAAAGGACATGACGCCTGGGGCGGACCGATGATGAAGTAGATTTCTCGACTTCGCTCGAAATGACAAAGGCATGCTCGAAATGACGATTTGGTAATGCGGGAATTGTTTCATGAAATAGCATCGACACTGCGGAACAACAAGCTCCGGACGGCCCTTACGGGCTTCGCCGTGAGCTGGGGCATCTTCCTGCTGATCTGCCTGCTGGGGGCCGGGAACGGGCTCATGAACTCCTTCTTCGGGAATATGGAACAGTATGTGAGCCAGAGTATTACCGTAGAAGGATGGCGCACGTCCCTGCCCTATAACGGCTACAAGGAGAACCGCGAGATCAAGCTGGACAAGCAGGATGTCCGGCTCACGGAAAACGGACAGTGGGGTGCCGAAATCAGCAACATATCCACGGCGACTTCCTCCACCAGCGTCACCCTGAGCCTGGACGGACAGACGGTCAACGGCTGGCTCCTCGGGGCCATGCCGGGATACCGGGACCAGGAGAAGCTGCAGCTGTGGAAAGGCCGTTTCCTGAATCCGGACGACCTCAAGGAAAAGCGGAAGGTCATCGTCATCAACACCGCCCAGGCCAGGGAACTGAATCCGAAATCGCCCGAATCGGTCCTGGGCCGATGGGTCGCTGCCGGGCCCATATCCTACCGCGTCGTGGGTATCTACCACACGGACGAGACCAGTTTCAACCGCAGCTGTCCCATCCCCTACAGCACCTACAAGGGCATTTATGACAGTTCCGACAAGATCGAGCAGATTTCCTTCTCCGTCAGCGGGCCCGTCACCCTGGAGGAGCACGAAGCTTTCGAAAAGCAGTACGCCGGAGCCGTCAAGAGATTGCACGACATCGCACCGGAAGACCGGCGGGGCATCTGGATCGACAACGGATACACCAGCAACATGCAGATGAACAAGGCGGGACGCATCATCCGCACCGCCCTGTGGATCCTGGGCCTGCTGACCCTGGTGAGCGGCATCGTGGGCGTCTCCAACATCATGCTCATCACCGTGAAGGAACGCACCCATGAGTTCGGCATCCGGAAGGCCATCGGCGCCCGTCCGGGGGAAATCCTCAAGCTCATCATCGCCGAAAGCATCACCATCACGGCCCTGTTCGGCTACGTGGGGATGTTCCTCGGGATGGTTGCCTGCCAGATTATGGACAAAACCGTGGGCCAACAGGCCGTGGACATCGGCGTGGAGAAGATCCAGATGCTGGTGAACCCCTCCGTGGGCCTGGACGTCGCCTTGGAGGCCACTCTCCTGCTGATCGTGGCCGGCACCCTGGCCGGCATCATCCCGGCGTGGAAAGCCGCGCGTGTCAAACCCATTGAAGCCCTTCGCGCAGAATGAGAGTGGACCGAGACACCTTCCGGGAAATCCTGGACAGCATCACCCGCAACCGCAGCCGCAGCATCCTCACCGGTTTCGGCGTCTTCTGGGGCATCTTCATGCTGATGCTCCTGGTGGGCGGCGGGCAAGGCCTGAAGGACCTCCTGATGCAGAACTTCGACGGATTCGCCCAGAACACCTGCATCATCGCCACGAACAATACCACCAAACCCTACAAGGGATTCAGGAAAGGCCGGAGCTGGAACCTCGAATATGCCGATGTGGGCCGCCTCAAAAGCCTCGTTCCCGAACTGGAAACCGTCACGCCTTCGGTGAGTCTGTGGGGCAAGACCGTCGTCCACGGGGAGAACACCTACGCCCGCGGGATCGTCAAGGGGGCCCGGGCCGATTATGTCCATATCGAAACGCCCAAGATGAAATACGGACGCTTCCTCAGCGATGCCGACAACCTCCAGGAAAGGAAAGTGTGCGTCATCGGGAAACGGGTCTATGAGAACCTGTTCCCGGAGGGCGGCAGCCCGCTGGGCGAGCGCATTTCAGTCGATGGAAGTTACTACACCGTCATCGGTGTGGACTGGGCCACCGGCGGGATCAGCATCAACGGCAATGCGGCCGACGCAGTCACCATCCCCATCAACCAGGCCCGGAAGGCCTACAACCTGGGTAATACGGTCCATCTGCTCTGCTTCACCGCCAAGGAAGGAATCACCATGAGCGACGTCACCCCGCGCGTACGGGAAATTGTCGCCCGCAGCCACTATGTCGATCCAACCGACGAACAGGCCCTCTTCCTGCTGAACACCCAGCTCATCTTCGGCATCGTGGACAATCTGTTCCGGGGCATCAACTTCCTGATCTGGCTCATCGGCCTGGGCACGCTCCTCGCGGGCATCATCGGCGTCTCCAACATCATGATGGTCTCCGTGAAGGAACGCACGACCGAGATCGGCATCCGCCGGGCCATCGGCGCCACGCCGAACCAGATCCTCGGACAGATCATCTCCGAGAGCATCGTCCTCACCCTCGTGGCCGGGATGATGGGCATCGTTTTCAGCGTCCTCATCCTCGCCGGCGTGGAACTGGCGATGACCGAGGACGGTATCCTCAAGGCGGCCTTCCAGGTTCCCTTCGGGACCGCGGTCCTCGCCGCCCTCCTCCTCACCGCCCTCGGCGTCCTGGCCGGCCTCGCCCCCGCCCTCCGCGCCATGGGCATCAAACCCGTCGATGCCATGCGTGACGAATAACCCTCCCCTGTCATTCTGAACTACCATCCTCTGTCATTCTGAACTACCATCCTCTGTCATTCTGAACGAAGTGAAAGAATCTCATCCATATGAAAAAATTCGGTAAATACCTGGTATTCATCCTCATCGCCCTCGTTGTCGCGGGCACCTTCGCCTACCTGTTCAAACGGTCCAGGCCGCAGGAAATCCGCTACGAGGAACTCACCGCCGAGGTAGCCGACATCGTGAAATCGACTGTCGTCACCGGCAAAGTCCAGCCCCGCGACGAGGTGAACGTGAAGCCCCAGATCAGCGGCATCATCGCCGAGCTGTACAAGGAGGCCGGACAACCCGTCAAGGAAGGCGAGATCATCGCCAAGCTCAAGGTCATCCCGGACATGTCGTCCCTGAGTTCCGCCCAGAGCCGCGTCCGCCTGTCGGAACTGAACCTGAAGCAGGCCCAGACCAATTTCGACCGCGAGAAGGCCCTTTATGACAAGCAGCTCGTGAGTGCCGACGAGTACGACAAGGTCGCCCAGGCCCTCCAGCAGGCGAAGGAGGAGCTCAAGGCCGCCAAAGAGACCCTGGAAATCGTCCGGGACGGCGTTTCCTCCTCCAACAAGTCCGGCAGCTCCACGCTCATCCGCTCATCGGTCTCCGGCCTCATCCTGGACATTCCCGTGAAGGTGGGCAACACCGTCATCAATTCGAACTCCTTCAACGACGGTACGACCATCGCCACGGTGGCCGACATGGACGACCTCATCTTCGACGGAAACATCGACGAGACCGAAGTCGGCCGCCTGTCCGTCGGGATGCCGGTGAAAATCACCGTCGGCGCCCTGCAGGACGTGGTGTTCGATGCCAGCCTTGAATACATCGCCCCCAAGGCGACCGAATCCGGCGGAACCAACTTGTTCGAAATCAAGGCTTCCCTGCGGGTTCCGGAAGACATCACGGTCCGCTCCGGCTACAGCGCCAACGCGGAAATCGTCCTTCAGAGAGCCGCCCAGGTGCTTTCCATCGCCGAAAGCGCCCTGCAGTTCGAGGGCGACCAGACCTATGTCTATGTGCTCGGCGACAAGGGATACGAGCGCCGCGACGTCAAGACCGGCCTCTCCGACGGGGTGAACATCGAAATCAAGGAAGGCCTCTCCCCCGGAGAGAAGGTCCGCGGCAACCAAATCATCGGAGAGAAATGAGAAAGTCATTGATCATTGGCGCCCTGTTCTTGCCGATGGCTTTGCAGGCGCAGGACCTGTCCCGGCCCTGGACCCTGCAGGAATGCCTGGACTGGGCCCTGGAGCACAACCTGACCGTCAAGCAGGGCGAAAACACCGTCGCCCAGCAGGAGATCCGGCTGAACACCGCGAAGAACGCCTACTTCCCCACCGTCAGCGGATCCGCCAACGAGAGCGTGAACTTCGGCCGCGGCCTGACCTCGGACAACACCTACACTACCGGGTCCACCACGACGAACACGAGCTTCTCCATCGGCGCAGGCCTGAACCTGTTCGACGGCATGGCCCGCCCGAACAATATCAAACTTTCCCGGCTGAACCTGGACGCCGCCGTGGCCGACCTGGAACGCACCCGGGACGATATCCGGGTCGCCGTCGCCAAGGCCTATGTGCAGGCGGTCTATGACTACGACATCCTGGATGTCGCCCGCGAGCAGGTGGAGCTGGACAGGCAGCAGGTGGCGCGGCTGGAAGCGATGGTGGAGAACGGGAAGGCTTCGCAAGCGGAGTTGTCGGCCCAGAAAGCCACGCTCGCCCAGAGCGAATACACCCTCGTGCAGGCGGAAAACGGCCTGCGCAGCGCCCTGCTGGACCTTTCGCAGCTGCTGGACTTCCCGACGGCGGACGGCTTCGGCATCGTCAAGCCGGAAATCGCCGTCGGCGACCACCTCATCGCCCGCCCCGAGGACATCTATGCCGAGGCCGTGGAACGGCGGCCGGGCATCCGGGCCGAACAGCTCCGCCTGGACGGGACCGAACTCTCGGTGAAGATCGCCAAAGCCGGCTGGTCCCCCACCCTGTCGCTGAGCGGCGGCATGGGCACGAGTTACTATACCAACAGCGGTTCCCTCTACCCCCAGGACGGTTTCTGGAAACAGCTCTCGCACAATTTCAGCCCCTATGTGGGCCTGTCCCTGAACGTTCCGATCTTCGACCGCTTCGGCACCCGCAACAACGTGCGCAGCGCCGTCCTCAGCCGTGAGCTGCAGCAGATCACCCTGGACCGGGCGCGCCAGAGCCTGTACAAGGAAATCCAGCAGGCCCATGCCAATGCCCTCGCCGCGGAAGCGAACTCCCGCTCCGCCACGGAAGCGACCGCTGCGGCCGAGGATGCCTTCGCCCTCTCGACGGCCAAGTATGAAAACGGGAAATCTTCCGTCACCGAATACAACGAAGCCCGTACCCGCCTCGCCAAGGCCCGCTCCGACAAGGCCCAGGCCGCCTGCGAGTACCTCTTCCAGTCCCGCCTCCTGGACTTCTACCGCGGCGGGGCGCTGGAATTATAAGGGCATTCTAGCCCTCCACCCACTTGAAAACCTTATCCCCGCGACGGGGGTGGATGCGTTCGTCCGCCTGCATCGCGGGGTTTTCGTTGATATGGTCCACGGGCTGGTCCTCCATCGGGATGGCAACGGAGCAGAAGACTCCCTTGACGGCCTCCTCGACCGGCTGGAGGTCCACGCGCATGTCATCGACCTTGATTTCCACGCAGCCGGTGGTCTTGCCGATGAAGGCGATCTCGTCGCCTTTCCGGATGGAGCCGGTCTCGATCCGGATCTCGGCGACGCCGATGCGGTTGAACCAGTTGGTGACCTTGCCGATGTACTCCCGCCTCCGGGTGGCCTGGCTGCCATAGACGGCGCTCCATTCGCCCAGGCGGGCACCCTGGTAGTAGCCGTCCCAGAAGCCGCGGTTGAACACCCCGGCGAGTTCCTCCTTCAGCGCCTTGGCCAGGTCTGGCGTATAGGTCCCGTCACAGACGGCGTCGGCGGCCCGGCGATAGCAGGAAGAGACCCGCTTCACATAATCCGCGGCACGGGCCCGGCCCTCGATCTTGAACACGCGGACCCCGGCGTCGATGATCTTGTCCATGAACTCGATCGTACACAGGTCCTTCGGGGACATGATGTATTTGTTGTCCACCACCAGGTCAAAGCCCGTTTCCTCGTCCGTCACGTGGTAGCCGCGGCGGCATACCTGCATGCAGGCACCGCGGTTGGCGCTCTCCCCATAGGCGGCGAGGGACAGGTAACATTTGCCGGAAACGGCCATGCAGAAGGCTCCGTGGGCGAACATTTCGATGCGGACGAGCTCGCCGGAAGGGCCGGTGATGTGCTCTTTGACGATGGTCTCGTGGATTTCCTTCACCTGCTCCAGCCGGAGCTCCCGTGCCAGGACGACGACGTCGGCGAACTGTGCGTAGAACCGCAGCGCCTCCGCGTTGGAAATGCTCAGCTGGGTGGAAATATGGACCTCCAGGCCGATGCTGCGGGCATACAGGATGCAGGCCATGTCGGAGGCGATGACGGCGTTCACGCCGGTCTCCTTCGCCATGTCCAGCACCCGGTGCGCCTCTTCCAGCTCTTCGCCGTAGAGGGTGATGTTGAGGGTCAGATAAGCCTTGAGCCCATAGGCGCGGCAGATGCGCATCACTTCCGGCAGGTCTTCCGCCTGGAAGTTGTTCGCGGAATGCGAGCGCATGTTCAGGTGGCCGATGCCGAAATAGACGGAGTCCGCTCCTCCCTGAATCGCCGCGGTCAGGCTTTCGAAACTGCCTGCCGGGGCCATGATTTCCAGCTCCTCCGGCCTCATCTCACGCGGTCCACAAGGTCGTCGGCAAACTGCTTGAGCACTTCGTAACCGGCAATCCCGGTTACGCTCGCAGCCGCCTTCAGGGCTTTCTCGTGGAAGCGGGCGATCGTCTCGCGCGCATCCTCGGCCACATGGACCGAATCATACAGGTCCATGACCGTGGCGATCTTCTCCGCCGGGGAGAGGTCCGCGACCAGGGCCTCGGCGATGCCTTTCGCCCCCTTTTCCATCGCGCGGACCGTGAGCCAGGACTTCTTCCCGTTCACGATGTCCCCGCCGATGGGCTTGCCGAACACTTTCTCGTCGCCGTAGGCGTCCAGGTAGTCATCCGCCACCTGGAAGGCGAGACCCAGGTTGTACCCATAGTCATAGAGGCCGTCGCAGATAGCCGCCGGAGCACTGGCAATGAGCGCCCCCATCTTTGCCGAGCAGGCTATGAGAACGGCGGTCTTGAGGCCGATCATCTTCAGGTAGTTGCGCATGGACACGGACGGAACTGTCTCGAAATCCATGTCATACTGCTGCCCGTCGCACACCTGCGACGCCGTGTTGGAGAACAGTTCCAGTACCGCCGGAAGCGTGTTCACCGGTGCCTTCGCGATGCGTTTATAGGCATCGATGCACATGACGTCGCCGGAGAGGATGGCCGTAACCGGCGACCACTTCTTCCAGACGGTATCGTGCCCGCGCCTGAGGGACGAACGGTCCATGATGTCGTCGTGGATGAGCGTGAAGGTGTGGAACACTTCGAGTCCCGCCGCCGGCTCCAGGATCTCCGGGCCGAATGCATCGCTGAAAAGGCTGTATACCGTCAGGCACAGCTTGGGCCTGAGCCGTTTGCCGCCGATGGCGATCATGTACCGGAGCGGATCGTAGAGGCCCTCGGGCTCCTGCGTGAATTCGATGGTGGCAAAGAGGCGCCGCACGGCCTCGTCAATGGTTTCTTGGGCAATCATGCTGCAAAAATACGGAAAATCTGTGCAAAACCGGTCATTTCACACAGATTTCCATTCAGAACTTCACCACCACCTTCACCGGGAAATGGTCGGAGAGGGTTTCCGTGCCGGCCGTCAGCACTTCCGAAGAAAGCACCTCCACCGGGGCAGCCTCTTTCCAGGCAAAGACATAGTCGATGCACTTGCGGGGATTTTTGGTGGAATAAGTGAAGTCCGTCCCGGAGAGCTGGGTCCAGGATTCCCGCATGAGCCGGATGGTCTCGCTGTCGGGCTCGGCATTGAAGTCGCCACACAGGAGGACGGGTTTCTTCGTGCCGGTGTAAACGGCTTTGAACCAATCGTTCAGGGCATTCACCTGATCGATCTGCGAGCGTTCCCCGACATAGTCCAGATGCACCGATGCAAACACGCACCGGTCCGTCTCCACCACCGCGACGCTGCGCGGCTCGGAGCCGTCGGATTTGGGCAGATGGACCCTGTAGCGGGAAATCACCCGGTCCCGGGAGACGACGCCGTTACCGTAGGCCCCGCCCGCAAACGGGAAGGCCGAGGCGAACTGGTAAGCCCAGCCGCCCAGTTCGTCCGCCAGTTCCTTCAGCTGGAAGGTCGCGTGGCGGCGGTTGCAGCTGTCCAGTTCATTCAGGGCCGCCAGGGTCGCGTCCGCCCCGCGGATCACATCGGCCACCTGGGGAACCGTATTGTCCTCATACTTGGAAAAGACGCCCACGTTGTAGGAAACGAGCGTCATCGGACGGTAAACGAACTTGTCCGTCCGCTCCTTCAGATAGGCCTTGACGGCATTCCAACGGTAGTACGGAAAGCCTTCCAGGTCGCCCAGATGAGCCTCTTCCCCGTTCAGGAGGACTTTCACCAGCGTTTCTCCCTTCCTGCCCTTCTTCGGATTGAAGAAGACGAACTGGATGTTCGCCGCCATCGGGGACCGGAATGTCTGGAACCAATACACCAGGTCGTCCGGATTCTGCGGCGCCCGGTCGAAACCTTCCAGGTCCATGATCATTTCCAGGGCCATGACAACATGGTCGTGACCGTAACGAAGGTCGGCGCCGCGGCTGCCGGCGGCCAGGCGCTGCGTCGCCTTCTCCACCATGTCGTCCACGATGGAAGAGCAGGGCGTCCGATAGGCATGATACTCGCGGAAGCGCTCGTAATTATCCGTTTCCCAGAGGGTGGCGTATTCCTCCACGGTAAAGAAATCACGCACGTCGATACGGACATCCTGCGGCAGGCTGTTCATGCCCGCCACGAACATGTACAGGTGGAAAAACACGTTGTACGGATTCCGGTTCCCCAGTGCCTCGTCGGGATTCAGGAACAGGCGGGAGAGCACATCCTTGTAATTCGGGAAATGGCGGAGGAAGAACTGTTCGGAAGTTTCCGGATAAGGGAACACTTCCTCGGGTCCCTGGTACTTGAAGGGATTCGCACCCTGGTTGGGCCGCGTCGCCTGGACATCCATCATCCCCTGGTGCTCATAGACTTTCGTCTTGGGAGACAGGCGGGAAAGGGCCGCGCAGCAGGATGACATGCTCATGATGGAACGGACCGAGGGCGAGGAGCAGGCATCCACCTCGCTCCCTTTCCCGAACACGGTCGGATAGTTCTTCACCATCGTCTCCGCAATCGTCTGATGCTGGTTCCAGCCGATCTCGGTCAGGTCGCCCACCCGGTACTGCACATAATCCCAGAAGGGTTCCAGGTCATTCAGCAGACGCTCGCCCCGCTCGGTCAGATTGCCCTGCTCCCGGCCTTCGGCCAGCATGTTCAGGATGATCGTGTAGGCATCCGGCGTATAGGCATACCGGGAGCCGTGCCGGCCGTAATGGCTGATATAGACGGCCTCGTAGCCCCTGGGAACGGGTGTGAGCGACTTTTGGGAAAGGTCCAGCAGACAGTCCAGGCCGGAAGATTTGTTCCAGTCCGAACGCACTTCCTCGCGGACGCCGTAGCGCTGGGCGGAGGCAATCAGGCAGGACAGAAGCAGAAGCAGGAAAACGAGCTTTTTCATGGTTGCGGTTTGGTTGGATGAATCTGAACCTACCAGCTGATCGCCGGTTTGGTGAGGGCTTCCTTGAGCTGGTCGTCGTAACGGAGGCGGACTTTGATGCCGGCCTGCTGGAACCAGTAGCGGACCGCGATCTCCTCCTCGATGAAGGGGATGATCTCGTCCTTCTTGAGCCGCAGGAAGGTTTCCTTGTCCATGTCCAGGGATTTTTCGAGGGCAGCGAGTTCGCCGGACATCGTCTCGCTGAGGCCGTCCTCGGCCAGGGTCTTCTTCATCTCGTCAAAGAGGGCACGGGCGGAGGAACGGTAGTCGAATTCCTTGTCCTTCGCGAAGGCGATGAAGTCGTCATAAGCGTCGAAGCGGAAATCCTCCACGGAGGGAAGCGCCTCGTGCTCACGTACATATTTCATTGCATACTGGTCCACGATGCCGTTCAGGACGATGGAATAGGTCAGGCGGGAGTACTTGTGCCCCTTCACCTCGAAGTCCGGGGTGATGCCGCCGCCGTCCCGGACGGTACGGCCGTGGAGCGTCTTGAATTCGTGCGTCAGGGAATCCGGGATATGGCCTACGCTGCCGTCCTCGTTGCGGTGGCTGTAGTCGATGGCCTGCACGCAGCGGCCGGAGGGCGTGTAATACTTCGCCGTCGTCACCTTGAGCTGTCCGTCATAGGGCAGCGGCCGGATGCTCTGCACCAGTCCTTTCCCATACGTACGGGTGCCGATGACCGTGGCGCGGTCCAGGTCCTGCAGCGCGCCCGAAACGATCTCCGAGGCCGATGCGGAGCCGGAATCCACCAGGACGACGACCGGGATGTCCAGGTCCACGGGGTCGGTCGTGGTCTTGTACTCCTGCACGGAACCCTTGCCTTGCCCTT